>JAEEGL010563163.1_pt1 | contig 73418 bp, 49 predicted proteins | sample 9134231 | NCBI WGS metagenome assembly JAEEGL01 (sample SAMN16246548, study PRJNA631951) | gut metagenome | biome: gut microbiome; feature: rumen; material: fiber-attached | host: Bos | place: Iran: Karaj | collected 2018-10 | reverse complement strand
GGACAATTTATACTTATCCAACGTCTCAGGCGCTTGGCCGGTGCCTTGATAAATGAGATAAGATAAACGCCCACGCCTATCGCGTGAGCATCCACTTATTTATTCTCATTTACCATCTATTATGCGGCCAAGCTTAAGAGACGTTTTGAATAAAAAGCGTACGCTTCATTTGTTTATACCCTCAATGTCATACCGCCACCCTGCACTCAGGGATAAGGCCGAAGCCTGTGCCGTTTACAGCACATCGGCGATACTTGATTGCAAAAGTAATAATAAAAAATGAGAATCCTACTTATACAAGCTCTTTTTACACATAATTTAATAGAAAACATAGGCAATAATATAGCAGTTGACCTAAAACAGAGCTAAAATTAATCTTTTATTACCTACCCATAGAGTAGCGGAAAACAGCCATTGAGTAAATTCTGCTACCCTGCTACTAAAATACACAAAGAGACACCCTGTGTGTGTGACATGTGTTTGTTACATTGTTACATGTACATTTAATCACGAAAGTGACAGTGACAAAGTGACATCGTCACGCCTCGGCCGCATCCGCTCTAAGAGCAACGAATCATTTACGGCTATAGTCTTTCCAACAATGCCACAGCGTATGCGGAGATGCCCTCCTGCCGTCCTGTGAATCCGAGCTTCTCCGTTGTGGTAGCCTTAATGGAGATCTGGTCCGGGTCGCAGCCAATGACTTCAGCCATTGCCTGCTGCATGGCAGGGATGTGTGGATTCATCTTCGGCCGTTCCGCACAGATGGTAGCATCGACGTTCACAAGGTGATAGCCTTTAGTGGCTATCAGTTCTATTGTCTTGCGAAGGATAATCTTGCTGTCCATACCCTCCGTCTCGTCCGATGTGTCAGGGAAGTGATAGCCGATGTCGCGCATGTTAGCGGCACCGAGTATGGCATCGCAGATGGCATGTATCAGCACGTCGGCATCACTGTGTCCTAACAGGCCCAGTTCATAGTCCAACTTGATTCCTCCCATCCACAGTTCCCTGTCGGGAACCAGCCGATGGACGTCGTAGCCCATTCCGACAACCCACCCCCTACCCCTCCCGTTCGGGAGGGGAGCTTGAGGTGCCGCTGTATCCTCAATGGCATCGGTTATTTCTTCCAACACGCCATCAATGTCGCAAAGGACTTCTTCGCTTGTGAATCTAAGTACTGTAAAGCCTGCCTGATTGAGGTATTCCGTACGTTCTCTATCCCTTTCCGGTTGTTCTCCTTCGAGATGATAGCCACCGTCCACCTCAACAATTAATTGGTTTTTCAGACTCACGAAGTCAGGTATATAGCCACAAATGGGATGTTGGCGACGGAAATGAACACCCATTTTATTGTCTGAAAGATAATTCCAAAGAACAGACTCTGCCTCAGTTGGGTTTTTCCGCATCTGGCGTGCTTTGTCCAAAAGCAACTGATAGGTGGATGCGTCAGTTGTCTCAAACCTGTTATTTCTCATCCTAAATAAATAATTAACTCAACTATTGCATGCTTTAAGGCCTTTAACAGTCCCCAAATTCTATCTAAACGCCCCTCCCGTTCGGGAGGGGTTGGGGGTGGGTCCTATTTCCTGAACAGGTCCCTGATGCCATCCATGTCGAAGGCCAGAGTGAAGCGCAGCGTCTGGTCGAGGGGGTTGCTCTTGGCCGTCGAGATGACGTAGCCCACGTCGAGCGAGAAGACGTTCATGCGGAAGCCGCCACCGACGGTGAAGTACTTACGGTTACCCTTGTTCTCCGACTCGTGGTGATAACCGGCGCGCAGCGAGAACTTGTCGTGATAGACATACTCGGCGCCGACACTCCACTGTATCTCCTGCAGCTCCTCCTTGAATCCGCCAGGGGCATCGCCGAAGCTCTTGAAGATGGCTGAGATGGAGCTAAGGTCGTTATACTCCTTCAGCACGCGCTCCTCGTAGTCGGCCGGCTCCTCGTCGTCGCCCTGCTTGGGCACGGTAGGTATCAGCAGCTTGTTGGCGTCGGCGGCGATGGTGAAGCGGTTATACTCGTCGATAGGTATCATCAGCGAGGCACCGAGACGCATGTTGGCGGGCAGGAAGTTGGAACGGTCGTCGCCGAAGTACTTAATCTTGGAACCCACGTTCGAGATATTCAGGCCCAGTCCCAGCTGGCACTCGCGCTGTCCGATATTGATGTAGTTGTTGTAGTAGCAGGCCAGGTCGGCAGCGAAGGCCGATGCCGGCTGTGCGTCCTCGGTATAGTCGTAGCGCAGGTCGCTGTATATCCACCGGATGGCGGCAGCGATGGAGAACTTCTCACTCAGCATCAGCGAGGCACCCACGTCGATTGACATCTCGTAGGGTTTGACGGTCATGGCGTTCTCATCCATCGACGTCATCACCTCACCCAGCGAGAAGTAGCGCAGCGATCCGCTGACAGCAGCATAGTCGCCGATGCGGTAGTAGCCGGCCACGTAAGCCAGGTCGATGTCGTTCACCAGCTGGCGCAGCCACGGCGTATAGTTGAGGGCAAGACCTGCACGGCTGATGCAGAACGGATACTTGGCGGGGTTCCAGTACTGCGAGTTGACATCCGGGTCGGTAGCCGCACCCACGTCACCCATACCGGCAGCACGTGCATCGGGCGCAATGGTCTGCGAGATGACGGCATGCTCAATGGGGTTGAACTGGCTCTTGGTATCCTGGGCATAAGCAATGAGAAATGAGCAATGAGAAATGAGCAATGCCATGAGCATCACCATCCTGTTTCTGCTATTTACCATATTACTCCTATTCTTCATTATTTGAGTCATTATTATATTTTTTATTTTCTGATTATTCCTTCTATTTGTGCGTCAGCACAATGAGTTTCTTGGCCTTCGTGGCATACGTGCTGCCGTCGGTGCTGATGCTGAGACGGTAGAGGTACACGCCTGTCTGCAGGCGACGTCCTCCGTCGACAGTAAGGTCCCAGTCGACGGTATAGGTATTGTCCGACGCAACGCCGCTGTCGGTATATGCCCACAGGTGGCGACCCGACATGTCGAACACGTCAAGCTTGACATCCATCTGGCCTCCCACCCTGTCGTGCAGGATGCGGAAACGGGTATGTGTCGTTGCCGGATTCGGCGTGCAGTCGATGTCGGCTATCGTGGGACCGACACCCTTTGCCACCTCAAACGACAGCTCAACGGTCGACGAGTTGTTCAGCACGTCCCAGGCACGGAACTGCAGCGTGTGCTGCCCGTAGGACAATTCCGGAATGCTGAATCCCAGCTTGCCTGAGGTGTAGCTTCCGAAGTCGAACTGGAAGGCATCGTTCAGCGTGTAGGTCTTCTGTGCCTCGCCGTCGATGACGAGCTGCAGGTCGTGGCCGATGCCGCTGCCCGAGGCATTAATGCCGTCCTCATCGTTCAGCTCGGCCATGAAGTATGGTGTCGTGTTCACCTTGTCGCCGTTGGTGAACGACGTGCTGTTCAGGTAGCAGTAGATGTCAGGCCCGACGTTGCTGCCGCCCTTCTCCTGCGTGCCATTCAGCGCCAGCTGTTCGCAGATGCCATTGGCTGTCAGCGTCTTCGCGTTGTTGATGGCATAGAGGTTGATCAGCACCGGCAGGTCAGAATACTTGATGTCCTTGGGTACGGCAAAGGAGAACGTGAAACGCCCGTTCTTGACGACATTGCTGCCGCTGAACACGGTGTTGGGCCGGTCGTAGTAGGTGAACGGCTCGTCAGCGCCGTCGCCCGTCGTGTCGTTCAGCTTACAGGTAATCAGTTCGCGGATGTCGCGCACGAGAGCCGTCACCTGTCCGTCAAAGTCTGTGTCCGTCTGTCCGTCGTCGGTCAGCACCTTGCCCGACACGGTGGCTTTCGTGCCGGCCTTCAGGGTCATCATGCTGCCTTCGGTCATCGCCTGTCCGTTGATGGAGTCCACCTCCATCTGCCGTGTGGCTATGGCCAGTCGCAAGGCGGGGTCGCCGAGCAGGGTATACTGCAGCTTGTTCTCCCTCAGGTCCTGACGCCGGCTGATAAGCTCGTTCTTGGTCCGTCTGACGGCCTCGCCGATAGGTATGGGGCGTCCCTCGCTGTCACGGCTCAACACGTGCCGCGTAAAGGCCAGGTTCATCAGTCGGTTATAGTTCTGGTATACGGTACGCGTGGTGCCATAGAAGGCAATGGCCCCACCCTTCTTGTTGAACACACACGTCTCGCCGATATTCTCCTCCTGTCCGTCAAAGGGCATGATGTCGCACGACGCCGTTATCCACAGCGGCAGGCGCATGGAGTTGACGGCCTCGAAGTCAGCCAGCTTCATGACGCTTTCGTGCGACATGAGCGTGGCACTGCCGTGACCGCTGTAGTTCATAATCAGCGCACCCTGCTGTATCTGCTGCTTGATAAGCCGCGTGACATCAGGATAGGTATTGCCCGTCGTCGAGCTGACACGGGTATAGGCATCCCACATGATACGCTTGACGACCATCGTCGGGTACATCATCTCCACACTCTGCGCCACGGAGTCGGCGTCGTCCATGTGCTGGTTCTGGTTGCCGTCGTCGCCCATGAAGCAGATGACGTTCTGCCACGAGCCGGCATCCTGGTGGCCGATGTACCGCTCTATCTTGTCGATGACGCCGGCAGCCTCGTCAGCCGTACGGGCCGAGATACGTCCCACGGCGACGTCGGCCATGTCGCTGGTCAGCATGCTGCCGCCCTCGTTGTCGTCGAGCAGACAGAAGTAGTCGTCCGACACGTAGCACTCCGTCTCGCTGTACGAGTTCTCACTCTCGTAGCAGAGCAGGAAGTCGTCGGGCGAGCACGATTGCCAGTCGCTGATGCGCATGCGGTTGTCCCAGGCACCGTCGCCCAGCAGCACCAAGTAGCGCGGGATGTCGTCGTCGGTCTGGGCGCGGTCGTAGAGCATCTTCATATAGCGACGGTAGGCATTGGCGTCGGGCGTACCGCTGGAGAACTCGTTGAACAGCTCGTCGGCAGGTACGATGCGCACCCGCAGGCTGTCATGCTGCTCGTGCAGTAACTTCAGCCGCTCGGCCTGTGCCAGCAGCTTCTGTGTCGTCGGTATGATGATGACCATGTCGACAGGAGTAGCGGCATGGTGGTTCTGGTTCGTAATCTGGTAGAGGTACTCCGGCGTGGGGAAAGTCTGTGTCAGGCTCTGTGCCGCCACAGGCTGCTGGCTGTAGGTGGAGATATAGTCCAGACGCACCTCACCGCTGGTAGCCGTCGGCGTCAGGCCAATCTGGTTGCTGGCCTGCAGGTTGCCGATGTTGTATGTCTGAGTGGCGATACGCATCTTCTCCAGCGAGCCGTTCTTCGCCACGTTGATGGTACCCACCTGAGTTCCATTGATGCTGACAGCTACCGAGGCACCGTTGGCTGCCGATATGCTCACCGTCACCCTTCCGTTCTCACTCGTGCCGGCAGCAGCCACCGTGTAGTGGTTGGCCGCCCCGTTGGTCAGCAGCTGTGCGTTGTACAGGTTACGTCCGCCGTGGAACCAGGCATAGTCGTCCACCTCGTAGAGTGTGCAGTAGTCGTCGGCCATCGGATAATAGCGGCTGCCGAACTCCTCCTGCGTCAGCGTGGCCGGCGTGCTGTCGTTCTGTGTCAGGAAATAGTAGCCGTAGTCGGAATAGGGATTGCGCACACGGCGGTAGCTGGCATCCCACGATACGGGGCCGACACCATAGAACAGTCGCTTGCCGCTCACCTCGCAGGTAGGCAACTCCTGCAGGTCGTCGGTCGACGCGAGGTAGTCGGCCGTCAGTTTCTCCGGCTGCAAGGCTCCGCCGTAGCCGTATATCTTCACCTTATTAATATCTGTGAAGCCCGCCTTGCGTACGAAGTCGGACGTCAGCTGGTAGATACCCGTCGACGGGATGCGTATCTTCACCCACGTCCCGCTGCTGAGCACGGAGTTGTCGGCATACCTCCTGGCAGCCCCCGCCCTGCGCTGTGCCTGCATTCTCAGCATCCTCTTCGAGAGCCGGCGGCCCTTGACGTTGAGCTTGAAGCTGACCAGCTTCTGGTACTGTCCGTCGCGGAACACCAGCGGCACGAACGACACGTGCAGCACGCCCTGCTTGCGCTCCACGCCAAGCATCTGGCTCACCTGCGGCAGCGGCTGCAACGGCTCCGCTGTGGCGGCCAGCCGCAGATAGCCCTCGACGTCGGCCTGGCTCATGGGGATGAACTCAGGATACTCGATGGTCACCGTATAGGTAGAGTCGGCATAGCCTGCCCCTAACCTGACGGTATGGCTGAACACGGGCAGCACGGAGTCAATCCGCACCTCGTCAGCCGTCAGGTTAAAGAACGTCTGCGCCCTTGCAGGGCAAATGAGAAATGTGAAATGGGCAATGAGCAATGCTAATGAGGAAATGAGAAATGCTCTCACTCCCACCCTTTGTCGATATGTCTTTACAGTATGATGTGTCATTTGTTATTTCTCATTTGCAATTCATCTCCAGCACCTTCCGGCCTTCGAGCCACCCTTCCAGATGGTCGTTGATGTGTACTGGCCCTACTCCCACTGGCGTACCGGTGTACAGCAGGTCGCCGGTCTTGAGCGTGAAGAACTGCGAGATGTAGCTCACCAGCTCGTCGACCCTGTAGAGCATGTCGCCCGTAAAGCCCTCCTGCACCGTCCTGCCGTTGATGTCGAGGTGGAAGTGCAGCGACTGGATGTCGTGCAGGTCTGCCATGTCGACCCACTCGCCGATAGCCGCCGAGCCGTCGAATCCCTTGCAGATCTCCCACGGCAGTCCTTTCTGGCGGGCCTCCCGCTGCCAGTCGCGTGCCGTGAAGTCAATGCCCACGGTGATGGCATCGTAGTAGCGGTGGGCGAAGCGCTCGGGGATTCCCTTTCCCAGTCGGCAGATACGTACCACCAGCTCCGTCTCGTAGTCCACCTGCTCCGACCAGTCAGGCACGAAGAAAGGCTTGCCTCCCTTCAGCAGAGCCGAGTCTGCCTTGGTGAAGATGACGGGACGCTCTGGTTTATATAACGCTCCATCCAGCTCTTTATTGTGCTGGATGTAATTCATTCCTACTGCAAATATCTTCATGCTCGTTGTTTATTCCTATTAATGAAACAGGCATATAGTTCTTATCTTCCTATTTTATATTGGCTTTTACCATCAGTCACGACAATAGCATATTGTTCACTAACATCCTCAGAACCGTCTGCCAGCTGTTGTGAAGCCCTGACATGGGGGGCCCCCGATAACAATGTCAAGTTCGCCCTTTTGTAAACCAAGCTCATTGCGAATGGCACTGAAATCGCACACGGACAAATCTTCTATTCGGCACTTGTCACCTGCAAAATTATAGTTGTAGGTTTCCACAGCCTCTTTGCAAATGTCATAAGCAGCCAAAATATCCACCCCATATCTCTGGAAGCCCAAAGAACATCCTCCTGCACCAGCAAAAAGACTGACCGCCTTGTATCGTATGTTGTCGTTGTAAATAAAATGCATATCGTATGTAGTTGAAGAGCCTGTTTTATCCCAACGCCACAGTAGTGACACCTGAAACACACGGAAGTCCACAAAGCAGTGTGCGATGCATTGCACTACTGTCCTTTGTGGTCTTCCATGAACGAGTACGCTGCATGGGGATAAACATTGTCAGAGAAATGTTGCGCCCTGCACTTACAAGCTTTCGAGATCAATTGTTGAAAGATCGAACCACGGACTCGACAGACCGAGATAGTGGCTGGCAACCATCATAAACTCAATAGCATAATACAGCGCACCAGTCTCATGAGCACCCAGAGCGGGTGACAACACACCATCGGGGAGCGAGAAATTCCAGAAGTACACCTTTCCGTCCACATACCTGTCGCTTGTGTGTGTCTTGTCAACCTTGAAGCCCTTCTCCTCGAAGAATTCGGCCATCTTGACGGCATTGGCGTAAGGTACGCAACCATCCAGCTCATTGTGTACCAACGAGATTCGCTCGGTCTTACGTGGTGTCCAGTCCTTGCAGAGGTTATCCTCCTCGAAAGCCGCCATCAGCCTCTTGGAAATCTCGCTGTCAAAGTCGAACATGACAGGCAGGAACATGTCAGCAACCTTGTTTACGCCCAGCCCTTTCTCAATTTCGGGACGGTGATAATCCTTGGAGAGTATATAGACAGGGATCTTCTCTAAAATATCCTCCTTGAACACGTCATCGTAGTTGATACCCAGGTTGTAGAACTCGTTGTATGACAATACCGAGCTGATAACGGTAGACGGCATGGTGCTCTCGCCCTTGCTGACCAGCTGGCGATAGGTCTCGCCGATGTCGTATGGACCGCCGCCGGCTATGGTGTGGGTAACCTTGATGTCAGGGTACTTCTCGGCCAAGAGGCGCAGCACACCGATGGAGGTCTGGCCGCCCTGCGAATAACCGGTGTTAAACAGTCTGTCTTCCCATGTGTAGCCCATCTCCTTCAGCAGCTTTTGTGCAGCCAGCAGCGCATCGACACTTGCCTGGGCATTAGTACGTGACATGCAGTAAGCCTGATTCTTGCTCTCTGTGGCACCAAAGCCGTAATAGTCGGCAGCCACGGCAATCATCTTGCTGCCAACGACGAGCAAGGGTACGCCCAGGTCGCCCTTTGAAGGGCACTCACTCTTGTGGAACACCGTGAAGTGGTTATAAAGCACCATTCCCGCAGCCTGCTTGTCGTCGGCTTCCACCTCGTCGCCAACGATGATGCTGCCTGAGAGTGTCACGGGATTGCCGAAGGGGTCGACCGAAGGATATTCGATGTTATAGACCGTTGCCTTCTTTTCGTCCATGCGGATCGTTTCAGTAATACACGCATCAGGCAAAGTCTTTACAGACTCTTCGGCAGGATTGTCTTCAACACTACAGGATGTTGTCAACACTCCCAAAGAGAGCAACATCATCAAAAACCAAAGTAAATGCTTTCTCATAACTTGTTAGTAATCCTTTGTTGATTTTTGTTTCGTATTCGCTCAACTCTTAGAGGTAAGAGGTGAGAGGTAAGAGGATAGTACTTACGCTTCCTTTTTCCTTTCTGCTATTTTGACGGCAAAGGTAGCAATAATTTCTGAAAGACAAAAGTTTTTCAGGAAAAAGAATTCTCTAATTCTCTAATTCTTGATAAAAAAAACACTTGAGAAACTTGAAATTCATAATTATTTCGTACCTTTGCCGTCAAATTAGCAGAAAGGAAATCATGGTGAAGAACGACAGAGACGCCCTCGTGACGGGCAATATGGGATATGTGGTGACGCTGGCACGACAGTACAAGAGTGAGCTGCTGACGACCGACGACCTCGTGAGCGAGGGGGCTATCGGACTCGTGAAGGCCGCAGAACGCTTCGACCCCCAGCGCGGAAAGCCGTTCGTCACCTTTGCCGCCCCCTACATCCGCCGCTCCATAGAGGAGGCCATCAGTCGCGTGACGGGCGAGGTGCCTATGCGGTCGACCGACGAGAGCCTGCCCGTGGGGTCGAACAACAACTACACGCTGCTGAACGTGCTGGAGGACAAGGATGCCCCGCAGGCTGACGCCATCGTCGAGCGCGACTCGCTGGGCGACGAGTTCATCAGTGCAGTCGACCGGCTGGACAGCCGCCAGCAGGCCGTCATCACCCGCTACTACGGCATCGGCCGCGAGCACCAGACGATGGCCGAGATAGCCGAGGAGCTGGGGCTGAAGCGTGAGCGGGTGCGCCAGATTCGCAACCAGGCCGTGAGAAAAATCCGTAAACTTGCCGAAAAATAATACACCTTTCGCCTTAAGAAACGACCACAGATTTCGCAGATGACACAGATTTTTCACGTGGGGATTAAGCCGCAAGCGGCAGATTGCGCAGATCACTTCGCGCAGCCAATCCATGTAATCCGATATAATCAAAGAAATAGTCGAAACCATGCGCAGAGAAAATCTGTTTAATCCATGCAATCTGTGGTAGAAAAGGACTTCAGAAACTTGAATAAATAACTGTTCATGATGAAAGAGAACAATAATAGCAACAGCCTGTTTCACGTCAACACCAACGGCTACCTGTCGGCCATCATCCTCATTACGGCATGCTTCGCGCTGTGGGGCTTTGCCAACAACGTGACGACGCCGATGGTCAACATGTTCAGCAAGATATTCCGCATCAGCACCACCGAGGCGGCCCTCGTGCCAGTGGCCTTCAACCTGGGCTACTTCCTGATGGCCTTCCCCGCTGCGCTCTTTATCCAGCGCTACAGCTACAAGCACGGCGTCATACTGGGACTGGCACTCTATGCCGCCGGCACGGTGCTGTTCATCCCTGCACGGTGGATTGGCGAGTTCTATCCCTTCCTCGGCTTCTACTTCGTACTGACGTGCGGCCTGTCGTTCCTGGAGACAAGTTGTAACCCCTACATCTACAGCCTCGGCAGCGAAGAGACGGGCGTCCAGCGGCTGAACGGCGCACAGGCCTTCAACGCGCTGGGCAGCGTGGCTGGCATGCTGCTGGCCATGTCGGTGCAGTCGCATATCAGCCCGATGACCACCATCGACCGCATGCGACTGCCACTACAGCAGTTCAACATCATCAAGGACTACGACCTTGGCGTGCTGATACAACCCTATATCTATATCGGGGCTGTGGTAGTCCTGATACTTGTGCTGATATCGCTGATGAAGATGCCCAACGAGACGGACATCCATACGACGAAGAAGGCCAGGCAGATCCTGCGCGAGCTGCTGAACTACCGCAACTACCGCGAGGGAGTCATCGCGCTGTTCTTCTACGTCGGTGCTCAGGTGACGTGCTGGGCGTACATCATTCCCTACGGTGTGCGTGTCTTCGTGGCCGAGGGCATGACGGAACAGGCCGCCGAGGTGCTGTCGCAGAAGTATAATATTGCCGCGATGGTGCTCTTCGCCGCCAGCCGCTTCATCTGTGCGTGGCTGATGCGCTGGTTTACGCCGAGCCGCATGCTGTCAGTGCTAGGCATCGTCGGCATGGCTGCTGTGCTGGGTACAATCCTGTTTACCGACCGCAACGGACTGTACTCGCTGGTCATCGTCAGCGGCTGTCTGTCGCTGATGTTCCCCACTATCTATGGTATTGCGCTGACTGGTGTAGGCGACAAGATAAAGATAGCTGGTGCCGGTCTGATCATGGCCATCCTCGGCGGTGCGTTCTTCCCGCCCATCCAGGCTGCCATCCTCCAGAGCCGCGTCACGCTGCTCGGACTGCCAAGCACCAACGTGTCGTTCCTGATACCCTTCTGCTGCTTAGGCGTAGTGGTATGGTACGGCCACCGTTCCTACGTGCGTCGCCGTATCCTACGGTTCGGCACCGATACGCCTACGAGCTACGGCGCCGACGGTACGTCCTCCACCCTATCCAAATCAGAATAGCCGCCAAGACAGCGTATGCTCCGTAAGCCACGGACTCGGTCTTCGTGATACTCTTGGGGAAGAAGCTCAATACCACCTCGTGGCGGCCGGGCTTCACCTGCAAGGCACGCAGCACGTAGTCGACGCGGCCCAGCTCCTGCTCCTCGCCGTCGACGGTAGCCGTCCAGCCGGGATAGTAGATCTCGGAGAACACGACGATGCCGCCCTTGCCAGTCTCCACGTCGTATGTCAGCTTGTTAGGCTCATAGGCCTTGATGGTGACGCGGCTCAGGGTGTCCTGCTCTACGGCCTGTCCCAACTGCTGCTCAAACTGCTTGTCGGCCACGGCTTCGTGGCGCAGGCTCAGCTGTCCCAGCATGTCCAGCTCCTGGTTGGCATTGTCCACATAGTGTACCTTGTCGACGAGCCAGGCATTGCCGTAGGTATAGGGATTCTCCAGCGGTACGCTCTGACCGCTCTGCAGCGGCAGGATGAAGTACTTGGTGTTCAGCATGTTCAGCACGGGGTATATCGAGTCGCCCTTCACCAGCGTCATGTCGCCGGCAGCCTCACTGACGGCCGACATCACACCATTCATTTCTTTGCTGATGTAGGCGTCGATCAGCTCCTGATAGCGGCGCAGCTTGGCAGCATGGTAGCCGCCGATGCTCTTCAGGTAGTACGATGTCTCGTTCTCGTTGAACGTCGACGTGGCGAGGTTCAGCGTGCGGAAGTCCAGCGACTGGTCCTGCAGGATGTGGTCGATGGCCGCCGTCTTGTTGATGGGCTGCTCGCGGACGCTTTGCGACACGAACATACCATCGTTCAGGTAGCGCTTGTTGACCTGCCACATGTCCACCAGACAGAGCAGCGTCATAGCCACCGTCATCCACACGGCATTCAGCTTACGGAAACGGTAGAGCTGCAGCAGTACGGTACCCACGGCGATGATCCAGAACGAGCGCCAGCAGTCGGCCGTAAACACGGCGACACGCATCTCCGTCAGGTTCTGCTTCAGCGGTGCGACATGCTCTGACGGCAGCTGACTCAGGGCCTGCATCTCGTTGTAGCTGATGAAGTCGGGGAAGAACGCCGTCGGCATCAGTGCAAACAGCAGACAGACACCACCCGTCAGCGCAAAGGATACGAGCATCTTAACATTGAGCGACTTGGAGGGAGCATCGCTTTCCGTCAACACCTGCTTCAGGGCCATCATGGCCAGCAGGGGGATGGTGAACTCTGCTATTACCAGTATCGAAGCCACCGTACGGAACTTGGCATACATGGGTATGTAGTCGATGAAGAAGTCGGTCAGCGGCATGAAGTTACGTCCCCATGACAACAGCACCGACAGAATGGTCACGGCCAGCAAAGCCCACTTCATCGGACCTTTCACGATGAACAGGCCTAACACGAAGAGCATCAGCACGAAGGCTCCCACATAGACAGGGCCGGCCGTCATGGGCTGGTTGCCCCAGTACTGGCCTAACTGCTGGTAGATGCCCATGTACTGGTAGTCGGCCTTTGCCATCGCCGTCTTGCTGTCGGCCAGCGAGACGCTGGCACCACCCTTGGTGTTCGGCACCAGCAGCGTCCACGTCTCGTCCAGTCCGTAGCTCCACTGTGTGATGTAGTCGCGGTCCAGTCCGCTGGATGTCTGGTTGGCAGCGTTGGCCTTCACCAGTTCACTCTTGCCACGCATGGACTCTTGTCCGTACTGCCATGTATGATACAGGTTCGAAAGGTTGAGCGACACACCGATGGCAGCACCGGCAATACACGTCGCCGAGGCCTTCAGGAAGTGCTGGTAGCGCTTCCGACGAATAGCCTCGATGGCGAAGGCAATGACCATGGCCAGAATAATAAAGAGGTAGTAGTAGGTCATCTGCACGTGGTTGGCCAACACCTCCAAGCCGGAAAAGAAGGCCATGACGACCAGTCCCCACAGGTATTTGCCCCTGTAGGCCAGCACGATGCCGGCAATCATCGGCGGCAGGTAGGCCAGGGCCATCACTTTCCAGATATGACCGGCGGCGATGATGATGAAGAAGTAGCTGGAGAACGCCCAAACGACGCTGCCCAGCATAGCGAGATACCAGCGGAAGTCGAAGGCTCGAAGCAGGAGGTAGAATCCCAGCAGGTAGGCGAATACGTACCACACGTTCTCCGGCAGCCAGAGGTGATAGGCGGCCTCAGCCTTGCCCAACAGGGTGGTGCTGCTGTACGACGGGGCCGTCTGGTAGGTTGGCATGCCACCAAACAACGCATTGGTCCAGCGGGTCACCTCTCCTGTGCGCTGGTAGTACTCTGAGGCTTCCTGTCCAGCTCCACGCCCTGCCGACGAGTCGTGCCTGTAGAGGATGCGTCCCTCGATGTCGGCGGGGAAGAAGTATGCGAACGAAACCACTGCGAACATGACGACCGCCAAGATGTCGGGCAGCCACTGCTTCAAACTTTTCATCATATCGTAAAATGTTTTTGTTGCTTTTGAACGTGCAAAGTTACTAAATAAAGTTCATAGTACATCGCTCAAAGTTCATATTTTTTATAGCGGCAGCATTTTTTTCCCGTTTCACTTTCCGCATTTGTTTTTTTTTCGTACCTTTGTAGCAAAATTAGACGACTATGGCACTGAATCTGGACAAGAACCTGAAGTTGTACTACTCCATCAAGGAAGTAGCAGAGATGTTTGGCGTCAATGAAAGCACACTGCGCTACTGGGAGCAGGAGTTCCCATACCTGAGGCCGAAGACCAGCGGCCCGGCCAAGATACGACAGTATCAAGAGAAGGACATCGACCAGATTCGGCTGATACACAACCTGGTGAAGGTGCGCGGCTTCAAACTGGCGGCAGCGAAGAAAATTATCAACAGCAACCGCGACGGTGCCGACCGCAAGACGGAGGTGCTGACGCGACTGATTGGCGTACGCGACGACCTGATGGCACTGAAGCGCCAGATGGACTATCTGGAATAGCCGTCCTCCAACTTTCTCACATCTATCTGCTTGTAGCTGATGCGCTGACGTCGCCATGTGTAGACGCAGTGCAGCGTACCGTCGCGTCCCTCGATGATGGCGGGGTAGGAGTACTGGTCGATGGGCGAGTCCTCCAATGTGAGGACATGGCGCCACGACTGGCCGTCAGGACTGAGGGCGATGGAGCAAGGGGTGCGTACCCCTTTCTTCGTCAAGGGCAGCGTCTCGAAGTTGTTGTAGATGAGGGCGTGCGTACCGTCGCTGAGGGTGACGGCGTCGGTGCCGCTCTGGTTGTTCTCCACGGCTGAGAGCGTGACAGGCGTCCACGTGTCGCCATTGTCGCTGCTGTAGCTGGTGGCGAGACGGGCGTTGTGGGTGCGCATCAGCACCTGCAGCCGACCGTCCTTCAGCCTGAGGATGCTAGGCTGGATGCAGTCAATGGGGTGCCGCTTGTTGTCGTCGGTCTTGACGGCCTCCGTACTCTCTACAGCGACGTACTTCCAGTTCAGGTCCTTGACTGGTGTCCCTTTCTTCCAGCGGCCGTCACTCAGGTCGAGGATCTCCGTATGGAAGCGCCAGCCGTTCTTTTCCGTAGAAGATGGGCAAAGCAGGCGGTCGCCAATCAGCTCCGGCTTGTTCTTGATGGGGCCGAGGAAGGCGCGGCCCTCTGCATCGAAAGGCAGCGGCTGTTTGTCACTCCACGTGCGGCCTCCGTCCTTCGACTTGCAGAGCCAGCCCGTCCAGTCGCCTACGGTGGTGCCTATCTTGAAGAAGAGCCACAACTCGCCGTTGGGCATCTCGAAGAGCACGGGATTCCAGCAGGCTTTGCGCTTCAGCCTGGCGGGGACGTTCTTGAGGCGCGTGGTCTTGGTGATGTAGTCGTAATTAAGGGAAGAGGGAAGAGTGAAAAGTGAAGAATTTGCTACCGCCAGACCCTTAACATTTTCCGTACGGATAGGCCCATTGGTGGCAGGGGTGGTGTCGTCCTTCAGACCACTGAGGCCCATGAAACGGGCGTTGGGGTCGTCGAGCGCGAGGACACCATCAGCAGCCAGGATAGGGGTACACCAGGTGTCGCTGCCCTTCTTCTTGATATTCACCCAGATGCAGACGTCCGGATCGCGCTCGTGGGTGCCACCGAAGTAGGCGGCTACGAGATCGCCCTTCTGTGTCTCCACGATAGTGGAGGCATGGGCCTCAGGGAAGTAGGTATGCTCGTAGAGGAACTCGTCCTTCAGGATGGCAGGATGGGTGGTAGGGATGTCGCAGGAGAAATGATAACTGCCGGAGCCGACGGTCTTCACCTCACCATTGGGCAGACAGACATCGGCAGTGGTGTTGCAGGGGATGGTGACATCCCACTCCAAGTGCTGCAGCGTCTTCTTCCAATGGCTCTTGATGGTGCCGTAGGGCGAGTCGTAGCTGACGTTGGCCCACTCGCAGTCCTGGATGTCGAAGGCAGGCTTCAGCGCGAAGTGCTTGTAGGCCGTCCCGTTTGTTGCGATGGCATCGCAGCATACAGAACGGATGCCGCCCAGGTACTGGTAGCACCAGGTGAGCAGGTCGCCCAGCAGCATGACATGATTGCCGGAGTTCATCTTCGGCGAGGCCTTGTCGCCGTTCCACAGCTCCCAGATGGTGGTGGCGCCGTTCTCCGTCATATAGCCCCACGAGGGGTAGGTCTTCGTGGTGGCCAGCCGATAGGCTACGTCGGCAAAGCCGTTGTCGCTGAGGCCTCGCATGAGCCACGAGATGCCGATGACACCGCACGACACATGGTTTTTGTTCTGGACGCAGATGTTCTCCACCACGTTCTTGATGACGTCGTCCTTGCAGTCATCAGGCACGATGCCGATACTTAGCGGTAGGATGTTGCCCGTCACGGTGTTGTTGCCGTAGAACACGCTGTCTGGGTAAAGCACATGGCCGGGCCGGGGCGAGCTGCCTCGCTTGACAGTGAGGAACTTCTTGTTAAAGGCCGCCGTCATCTGCTTGCGGAAGGGTCGCCACAGGTCAGCCTCACAGCCCCACTGCTCCAACAGCTGTAGCACGCGGATGATGTATGCCGTCGAGATAAGGGCGCCATCGGTCTTGCGGGCAGGGTCTTGCGAGTGGATGAGTTCCAGCTTCTCAGGCGGTACGCACCAGTCGCCATACTGGTCCTTGGTGATGATGCCGTCCTTGAGGTATTCGTCCAACAGATGCTGTAGCCATCGCTTGATATAGGGGTACGACTTGTCGATGGCCTCGCGGTTGCCAAACTGCCGATACAGCATGTCACAACCGAAGGGCAGGGCGGCAGGCCACGTCACGTCATCATTGTAGTAGTTCCAGAAGGCAGGAGCCACATCGCTGAAGACGCCGTCCTCACGCTGCGACTCACAGATGTCACGCATCCACTTGGTATAGAGGCGTTCGTTATCAAACAGGAAACTCTCGCCCAGCGAACCCATCGTGCGGTCGCCTAACCACGGCTGTCGCTCGTTGCGCTGCGGACAGTCGACGGGCATGCCTTTATAATTGCCATAGATGCCCCACCAGGCATTGTGCATCACCTTGTTCAGCACAGTGTCAGAGCACTCGAAACGGCCTGTTGCCTGGATGTTGTCGCTGACGTTATAGGCGTGGACATCCTTCACGGGACCCGTAATCTGTGCATAGCGGAATCCGTGATAGCTGAAAAGCGGATGCCACTCTGTCCGGCTGGCAGAGCCATCTGGTGCGCTGCCGCAGATGTAGATGTCTTCCGACTGGGCATCGCGGAAGTTCTCCAGATAGAGTGTGCCGTCGGGATTGAGTTTCTCGGCATATTTCACGCGGATGGTGTCGCCAGGCTTACCAGTGGGTATAAAGGCTATCCATCCTGCCATGTTCTGGTGGAAGTCGTAGGTTTTGGATACGAGAGGTGAGGTGGTAGACGTGAGAAGAGTGGGTTCAGGGGTGAAAGGTGCCATTGCCATCCCCGGGGCCATCTGCGCCCGGAGAGTTCCCAAGGGAATCTCGCTGCGCTCGGCCTGCAGCCACGCCTTGTCGTTGTAGCCTGCTTCGTCCCAACCTGTCAGTTCCTTGCGGGCATCGTATATCTCACCGTCGTACTCGTTGTTGGAACGGATAGGGCCGTTGGCCGTAATCTTCCATTTCTCGTCCGTCGAGATACGCTTGGTAGTGCCGTCGTTGAAGGTAATCAGGATGTTTACGCGACATTTGGGCAGTCCAAACACAGGAGCCTTGTAGGGCTTGTTCTGGCGCATGGGAAACAGACGGCCATTGCCCAGCACGACACCGATGCAATGCTTGGTAGTGAGCGTTGAAGGGCCAGAGGCGAGACTGCCGGTGATGTCGTAGGTGTTGTAGAGCACAGTCTTGCGGTAGTCGGTAGGCATCGGCAGCAGCACCTCGCGGTTGTAGGCAGTGCCATTGACGTGCAGCTCGTGCAGTCCGATGCCAGCCACGTAAGCAATGGCCTGACGGACGGGCTTGTCCAGTTCAAACTCCTTACGGATATAACGTGCAGCCATTCGGGTGTGCAGTCCACGCTCCTCGCCGGGCATCAGACGTTCCAAACCAATCCAGCGTCCTGACCAGTGGCTCTCCTTCAGGAGTCCGATGCCGAAACGCTCAGGCTCACTCCATGCTGTCTCTCCAACGGTGGTCCACACCTTCAGTTTCCAGGTACACTGCGTGGTACTCTTCAGCTGCTGGCCGTGGTATGGTACCCACAGTTGCTGGTCGCTCTCCACACGGCCACTGTTCCACACCTCGCCCTTGTCTGTTGACACCACAATCTGGTAGGCCGTCTGCCGCACGTCCTGTCTGTCACTTACAATCTTCCACGAGAAGCGAGGCTCGTCGGTGTCGATACTCAGCGGGTTCGACAGGTTCTCTACCCTCAGGCTGCTCACGCTCACACTGCTCTTCACCTCTTTCTTCTTGGCTGCTGAAGCCGAGAGCGATAAAAGAGCCAGCAATATGACAAGGAGTTTCTTCATTAAGTATATCGTTATTTCGGTATTTCGACATTTCAACATTCTGTCACTCGTTCAGATCCCGCTCCTTCGCCTTGTAGCCGTCGGGCGACAGCTCAGTCTGGTCTTTCGTCAGGTAGTCTTTTGTGCTGTCGATGGCGATGAGCACACCGTCCTCCACACGAGCAGACTGCGGATGGTAGCGGAAAGAAAGCACCTTCGAGTCGTACTCGCCCAGATACTTCAGCTGTCCGTTGGCGGCATTCATCCACCACACATTCTTCTTCGCACCGCTGATTTTCGTCAGGTCGAGCCTCATCACGTTGCCGTTGTAGTTATACACCAGCAGATAGTCGCTGCCGCGAGTGGCTATCAGTCGGTCGTATTTCTCGCCGTTGTCCTGGATGATGCTCTGGTCGGGAACGCGCTCGAAGTAGGGGAAACTGAGGATGAGCCGCTTCAGGTACTGCATCTGCGAGAAGCCAGGGTCTTTCAGTCCCTGATACCACGCCTTCACGTCGCCGGCATCGCCGTAGCTCGTCGGATAGCCGGGCTTCAGCATCTGCATGATGGCATTGTGGCCGTAGGTGTGGCCACACGAGCCGGCGAACACGCTCCAGTAGGCATAGCGGCGCACATCGTAGTCCCGCCAGCGAGGCTCGGCAGGGTCGTGCAGTCCCATAGGGATGTCCTCGTACGACGGCTCCGCATCGAGCACAGGCTTGATGGGGTTGAACTTCCACGTCGAGTCGACATACATCCAGTTGTCCTCCTCCGTGTTGTCTGGAATGGGATAGTCTTTGTTGCCCATGCGCTGGCCGTAGCGGCGGTGGCCGCTCTGGAACGTATGGAAGTCTATCCACGCAGCCTTGCTCCACCACTTGGCCGACGTATAGCGGCCACACGGATGATAGGTCATGAGGTGGTTCTTGTCAATAGACTTGATGGTTGTGGCCAGTGTCTCCCACACCTCAGGCTTGATGTCGCCCTGGATGTCGCCGCCCATAAACCAGATGATGTTCTTTTTGTTCTTGTAGCGGTTGGCGAGGAATGTGCCGTACTTCTTCGCGTCCTCCACTGTCAGCTTGCCGTCCTTCACCAGACCGCCCCAGATGCACACCATACTGATGTAGATGCCGTGCTGGGCTGCCATGTCGACGATGTAGTCCATGTGGTCCCAATAGGTGTAGGCTCCAGCCCCCCTTGCTCCTCCCTTGGGGGAATAACTGAAGTCAGAGAAGCTCCAGTCCATTTGCGTGGCTCCTCCCCTAAGGGGGAGGTGGGAGGGGGCACCGTAGATGTTGATGGACGGCACGGCGTCAATAGTCTGCACCTGCACCACGTTGAATCCCGCCTTGGCCACACTCTGCAGATACCACTCGGCCTCTGCACGGTCGAGCCGCTCGGGCAACAGCCATCCCGTCTCGCCCAGCCAGAAGAAGGGCTGTCCGTTTTCAAACTGCAGATAACGCTGGTTATCCGACACGCGCAGCTTGCCGTTGTCCCACGGCTTGTTGGCTGCCTGTACCGACAATGCCAGCAAGGCCACCCCCAATATCGTCAATAGCTTCTTCATAGTCATACCTTAATATATATAAATAAAGACTGACGAACACGGGAAATGTCGTCAGTCTTGTCTTATCTCTTTGGTTTCTTATCTCTTATCTCATATTTCACAGCTGATACTCCAGCATGACCATTGAGTAAGGTTTCAGGTCGATGTCGAACTTCTTCTGGGCCTTGATGGTCTCCTTCTTGGGAGCGATCGGCTGCTTGTCGTAGTTGTTCTCGTCGTTGGCATTACCCTCAAGGACGGTCTTCACACAAGTCTTCTTCAGCGGGAAGCGGCTCAGGTTGATGTCAAACTCCTTCTCCTTGTCGCCAGCGTTCACCAGCTTCACATAGAGCTTGCGTGTCTTGACGTTCAGCACGACGCTCTGTCCCTGCAGGTAACCGCTTTCCTGCTCCTTGGGCAGTCCATTCCAGCGGGGAGCCGCATCAGGATCCTCAATCTTCACGCAGTCACCGTAGTAGTACTGGCCGCTCGACTGTCCGAACAGCTGCTGCACATAGTAGCTGCAGGTCAGGAAGGGACGCTCGTTGTCGAAATAGATGAGGTCGGGGTTCCAGTTTGTGGCATTCTTCTTGGCGAACAGCGGGGCGTAGCTGGTCATGCTGACAATGTCGCCATTGGCCTCGACGTGCAACAGGTACAGACCCTCGGCCAGTGCATCGATGAGCTTCTTGTCCTTGGCGGCATACTCGCCGAGATACACCTTCGTCTTGCGGTCACGCGGATAGTAGTTGTACTGGCGCGAAGAGAGGAAGTAGGCGTTCGGCTCGTAGTAGTGCTCGTCGATGACGGGCATACCCAACTCGTCGGCCAGCTTCCAGCCGTTCTCAAGGTCAGGGTTGCCGGGGTGTGAACCAGGACCGGCAGTACCGACGATGACAATGTTGGGGTACTTCTCCGTCACCTTTTTATATATATAGCGGAAACGCTCGCTGAACTCAGGGCTGATGCGCTCCTCGTTGCCCAGTCCGAGATACTTCAGGTTGAAGGGAGCAGGATGGCCTGCGTCGGCACGCATCTTGGCCCACTTGTTGGTGGCGGGGTCGCCATTGGCCCACTCGATGAGGTCGATGGCCTCGGCCACCCACTCGTCCATCTGCGACATGGGTACCACGTCCTGTGCCTGTGTCTTCATGCCCCAGCCACCGTTGGTACCCTGACAGCTGACGCCACAGGGCAGGATGGGCAGCGGCTGCATGCCGAGGTCCTCGCAAAACTGGAAGTACTCATAGTAGCCCAGACCCATGCTCTGGTGGTAACCCCACGTATTCTTCAGACCACGGCGTGTCTCCTTCGGACCGATGGTGGTCTTCCAGCGGTAGGTGTCCCAGAAGCCGTCGCCACCGCCGTGTACCACGCATCCGCCAGGGAAGCGCATGAACTTCGGCTGCAGGTCGGCCAGTGCCTGAGCCAGGTCCTTGCGCAGACCATGTCCCTTATAGGTGTCCAGCGGCATCAGCGATACCATGTCGACGTCGAGGTCGCCCTGGTTCAGCACCAGTATCTGCAGCACGGCATTCTTGCAGTCCTCGCTGGCTGTCAGCGTTGCCTCATACTTTTTCCACGTCTTGGCCGTCACGTCGAGGGTAGCCTCGGCCAGCACCTTCGGGTTCTTGCCCCAGCCCTGCGGTATGCCGAGCACGACGCGCACCTTCTTGGCAGCACCGATGTTGCGCATGAATACGGAGAAGTCGTACTGGGCGCCAGCCTTGACGCTGATGCCCTCGAAGCCGCCGTTCTCAATGCCATAGCCTTTCCAGCCGTCGTAGTCGTAGTACTCCTTGACACGCTCAGTATGGAGACGCATGTAGGTGGGATTATTCTTGTGGATGCCGTCCGTCATGCGAACCTCCAACATACCCAGCGAGTGGCCAGGACGTACCACCTTCCAGGCTGTGCCGGCTCCCCAGCCGTCCTTCTCTGACGGGTTGTACTCGAACGAGCCGTTCTGTATCAGCTCGGCATAGAGTCCACCGTCGGCACTCGACGAGATGTCCTCGAAGAAGATACCGATCAATTCGTCACTGATGGCCTTGCCGCCCTTGGGAGCGGACATCGGCTTCTGGGCGTTGAGTCCCAGCGTGGCTGCCAGCAGCAGGGCAGCACAAGTCGTAAGTCTTTTGTTCATGATTGTTATCGTGATTATTTAATTTCAACCGTGCAAAGATAATGATAATTCCTGAAAGTACAATTGTGAAAATGAAAAATTGCTACAAAAGCCAAAGTAATTGCAACATTACTGCAGGGTGTACTCCCCTCCTGCTGTAGTTTGCAGCGTATAGACGCCTACTTCCTTCGTGCGCTTTACGCCCCTGCCCTTCAGCGGGGTGTTGCTGCGGAGCCGGCAGATGCCGCCGTGGCGCGAGCGGACAACGGCCTTCACGAGACGGCCGTCTCGCCAGTCGATGTCTATCTCAAAACCTCCGCGAGCCACCAGTCCCTTCACGCTGCCGTCCTTCCAAACGGATGGCAGGGCGGGCAGCAGGTAGATGAAGCCGTCGTGGCTCTGCATCAGCATCTCGGCGATGCCTGCCGTACAGCCGAAGTTGCCGTCAATCTGGAACGGCGGGTGGGCGTCGAACATGTTGGGATAGGTGCCGCCTCGCTGCTTGACGGTGCCGAAGATGAGGAACGTGTCGGCCGTCAGCGTCAGCTGGTCCTTGATGAGCTTGTAGGCATGCTCGCCATCGAGCAGACGCGCCCACGAGCAGACCTTCCAGCCCATCGACCAGCCCGTCGACACGTCGCCACGGGCTTCGAGCGACGTGCGGGCAGCCTGCCACAGCTCTGGCGTGCGGTAAGGCGATATCTGGTTTGAGGGGAACAGTCCGTAGAGGTGTGAGAAGTGGCGGTGGTCATCCTTGGGGTCGTCCAGGTCGTCGAGCCATTCCTGCAGCTGTCCCCAGCGGCCAACCTGCATGGGGGGCAGCAGGGGCAGCTGGGCCTTGATGGTATCTAGTAACTCTAGATTGTCTAGATAATATAGATTGTCCCGGAGTTTCAGATTCCCCAGGATTCTGGCTGCCTCCAAGACATTGGTGTAAAGCTCCGTCACGATCTGGTTGTCCATCGTCACACCAGCATCAAGGGCTGTCGGACGACCCTTGCCGCCATGCTCTGGCGACTCGCCGGGGCAGACGACGAGCCACCCCTTGGCAGGATGCCTCTGTAGCGTCTGCGTATAGAAACGGGCCGCGTCGAGCATGATGGGGTAATAACGACAAAGGAAAGCTTCGTCAAGCGTGTAAAGGTAGTGCTCCCACAGATGGCGGCAGAGCCAGGCCGAGCCAGTGGGCCAGAGTCCTGTCTGCGCACGGTCTACAGGTCCGGTGATGCGCCACTGGTCGGTGTTGTGGTGCAGCACCCATCCGTCTGCGCCGTACATGTCGCGGGCTGTCTGCCTGCCCTGCTCGTATATTTCTCGGATGAGCTTGAACAGCGGCTCGTTCAGCTCCGTCAGGTTCGTCACCTCTGAGGGCCAGTAGTTCATTTCGAGGTTGATGTTCGTCGTGTACTTCGAGTCCCACGACGGGAAAAGCTTGTCGTTCCAGATGCCCTGCAGGTTGGCTGGGTTCTTGTTGTCGGGCTGCGACGACGAGATGAGCAGGTAGCGGCCGAACTGGAAATAGGTGGCGACAAGGTAATTGTCAGCGAGTGAATCGCTGACCACCCTGAAGTGCTCGATACGCTTGTTCATCGGCACCGTGGCGTAGTGGTCGTCGCCGAGTTCGAACCTGACACGGTCGTAGTACTGATGGTATGTCCGCTCATGCAGGGCTTTCAGTGCCTCATAGCCCATGGCCATCGCTCCGCTCAGACGCTCCATCGACTGCTGTGCCTCGTCGCCCGTGATGTCCTTGTAGCTCCTGACGTTGGTGCCTACCGTGACGTAAAGCGTAGCCTCGTCGGCCCCTACCACGCTGACGATACCGTTTGAGTGGCTGACCTTGCCGCCTTTCGCGTCGACAGCCAGGCGTCCCATGAAACGCACCTTACCCTTCAAGCCTTCGTGCTTACTCGATACTCCTAATAGGTACGCACAGCCACTCCCCGCCCCTGTAGGTGAGGGGTAAGGGGTGGGGTCACTCCCTATAAGCACGTTCTCGTGCGGCGACGTCATCGAGGCAGTAAACGTAATCTTGCCTTTCTTGCTGGCCGTCAGGTGCATGGCTATCACGTGGTGGCAGCCCAGCGGGGCTATCGTCTCGCGCTCATACTGTACGCCGTCCATCGTGTAGCGCACCACGCTCCGAGCGTTGTCCAGATCCAGCCACCGCTCGTAACCGCTATATTCCGCATGGCCGGGCATGGCGACATACAGGTCGCCGAACGGCTGGTACGGCATGCCCATGTTCTTGCCGGCGGCATTGGGCATCACCTTGGCGTTGGCCAGTTCCTGCGCCTCCTTGTACTTCCCCTCGAAGATGAGCCGGCGCACCTCGGGCAATGCCTCCCTGGCATTGGGATTCACCACCTGGTTGGGCTGTCCGGCCCAGATGGTCTCCTCGTTCAGCTGGATATGCTCCACGGCAGGCGTGCCAAACACCATGCCGCCCATCACGCCGTTGCCGATGGGCAGTGCCTGTGTCCACGTCATTGCCGGCTGGTCGTACCACAGCCTATACTCACGGGCTGTCACGACGGCCACCGCCATGACTCCTATCAATATGCTTGTCAGTCTCTTCATCGCTCGTCTACTATTTCTTCTTTTTCTTTTTCAGTTTCTGTTCATTCATGGCGTCGAGCAAGGAGTGCTGCTTCTGGCGCAGATAGGCGGCTATGGTGAAGGTCTGCTCCGACATCTTCTGCAGCAGGTAGCGGCGCGACAGCCATGCCTGGCGCAGGTCGGCATAGTTTTCCGTGAGGCGCTTCATGGCCAGCTTGTTCTGCGACTTGATGTCAGGCACCAGGGCCAGCGGCTTCGACAGTATCTTGTCGAGCGACTGCTCGAAGTAGGCGGCACTGCGCTTTACACGTGCCAGGAAGTCCGGCTCGTGCAACTCGGCAATGGTCATCTGTGCCATCTTCGCCTGCCACTTGTCGGCCACAGCGTCTATCTGCTGCCGGTAGTCCTCCAAGGCCCGCTTGTGCAGCTCGGCGATGTTGGTGTTGGCATGGTAGAAGAACTCGATGATGATGCGCCCCAGGTACTCCTCACGATAGAGGATGTCCTTGAAGTCGAACAGCTCCATCAGCAGATGGCGGTAGTATTCGTCTTTCAGCGTGGGCAGCTGCTCGATGCTCTGCTTGGCAGCCTCCTCCTGATGAGCAATGTAGCTGTCGACGCGCTCGTCGTTGATGATGGCGTGGGGCGGGATGTGCGATGCCAGCACCATGCCCTCCAGCGTCTTGCAGCGGCTCAGTGCCACATACACCTGACCTGGGGCGAATGACAGGCTGGCGTCGATGATGGCACGCTCGAAGGTGAGGCCCTGGCTCTTGTGGATGGTGATGGCCCACGCCAGCCGCAGGGGCAGCTGCGAGAACTTGCCCAACACCTCGGTCACAATCTCTCGCGTCTCCTCGTTCAGCGTGTAGCGTGCGTTCTCCCACACCAGCGGCTCTACCTCGATGGTCTCTGTATCGCCAGGACAGAATACCATCAGCCGCTTGTCGTCAGCGTAGGTCACGTGGCCGATGCGCCCGTTGTAGTAGCGGTGCTCGCCTGAGGGGTCATTCTTCACGAACATCACCTGCGCACCCACCTTCAGCGTCAGCGTCTCGGCGGTGGGATAGGAATAGTCAGGGAATGTCCCCTCAATCTGTGCCTGGTAGTTGAAGGCGCGGCCGGGCAGTTTGCGCAGTTCCGACTCGTTATAGTTGTTGGCCATCTGGTTGTGCGTGGTCAGGCGGATATAGCCCTCACCCCGCGAGGCACTGGGGGCCGGCAGCACCCTGCTGTTCAGCAGCGCAAGGTCGGTGGCCGACGGACGGCCCTCGCGGATATGGTTCAGCAGCGTGAGGAACGTGTCGTCCTGCTGGCGATACACCTTCTCCAGCTGGATGGTCACATACTCCATCTGCGCCAGTGCCTTCGAGCCGAAGAAGTAGGGTGTGTCGTAGTACGGCTTGAGCATGCGCTCGTCCTCAGGCGTCACCACGGGGGTCAGCTGTTGCAGGTCGCCAATCATCAGCAGCTGCACACCGCCGAAGGGTGTGTACTTGTCACGGAAACGGCGCAGGACGCTGTCGATGGCATCCAGCAGGTCGCTGCGCACCATCGATATCTCGTCGATAATCAGCAGGTCGAGCGACGAGATAATCTTGCGCTTGTCCTTGCTGAAGTCGAACTTGCTTTTGATCTGCGCGTTTGGCACGAAGGGCGAGAAGGGCAGCTGGAAAAACGAGTGAATCGTCATGCCGCCAGCATTGATGGCCGCCACACCCGTGGGAGCCACCACGATGCTGCGCTTGCTGCTGCGCTCCACCACCGTCTTCAGGAAAGTCGTCTTGCCCGTTCCTGCCTTGCCCGTCAGAAAGATGCTGCGCCCCGTGTGTTCCACGAAGTCCCAGGCGTTGCGCAGTTCTATGTTTTGTTCCATTACCATCGGTTAATGACCTGTTATCACTATTGTGTCGGATTACAAGCTGAGTACATATCGGAACCGACTACTGTGTACTTGCAATGAGGATGCTTTCTCATGCTGCTACTTTGTTGACTTCTTTGTTGATTTACGGCTCTTCGCTTTCTTACGCCTCTTTGGCTTGGGTGTCGCAAGCCGGACACTCTCACGAAGCAAAACCAACGCCATCTCTTCATCAGACATATCTGGAGTTATGCCAAGATAGGAGTATGCTTCAATGACCGCACGGTCATTTCTGCGATGAGCATCCACCAAATCCGATGGCATCAAACTCGGATCATAGAGTTGTTTCAGAGTGCTTGTGGGATGATTAGTGCGGGCATCAAGAATAGCTTGAGCTGTTGCCGTAATTTTGCTCATCTGTTCTTCTGATATGTTCTGCGGCCAAGGAAAATTGTTGTAAACTATCTCAACAGAATAGCTGTAATCACTCTTCATGCGTCCACAGACCACACGCATCCAAGCCATGTGTACCCTAGACTCTAAGACTCCAAAATGATAGGGTGTTGCATCAGGTATCAGACGAACTTTGTTACTGCAAATAATAGTTGGAGTCATATAGCCAAAGGGAATATACTTACGACGTTGTGTTGAAACTTCCGGCAGCACAAGGTAATCCGTCTTGGGCATGTTTTTTGTGGCAAAATTTCTTGGAGTATCTGCCAGTTCCCTTGTCTTGCCTCTGTCGCTCTTCATACGATATTGCTTTACAGCCTCGACACGCTTCATAGCATGTGGCATCTGGCTGAGTACATTTGGTTCACAGTCACCAAGCCACAGACAATAGCGAGGTGTTCCATTCGAGAACTCTTCAGAGCCATAATACTCATGGAAATAGGGCTCGCTCAAAGGCTCAACAGCTATGAAGTCCTGCATTTGTTGCTTTGTAAACAAATAGTTTCCATCGTCAATCGGCTGATTACCCATTCCAATTCTGGGAACCTCGCAAAGTGGTTTTGCCATCAAGGGATTGATAAAATATGTTTCAGATGGCAGCAGATAGTTGCTTATTTGCTCACATACGATATCGGATTTTCCCTCCTCAAAGATTTTACAAGTTTCTTCATTCTTTCTACCACAATAGAACCCCACTATCACACAATGAACCTGGGCAACTTTCTTTGCCTCGTTAAACCACTTGAAGGTTCGCCATGCAAAAGAAATCCTCAGTTTATAGTGTTCCATTAGTGGTTTCCATAGAATAACTGCCTGTTCACCTTGCACAATACTGTTGGTAGATACAAAAGCGGCCTTGACAAATGGGCGACCTTGCATATATCGGGCTGCTTTGGCATACCACGCGCATACAAAATCCATATCGCCGACGTTGGCCCATACGGGCTTGCCATTGGCGCTAACCTCGTTCATAACGGATTGCATTTTTGCCTTCTTCCGTTCCTTCTCTACTTTGGTGTCGTTACCACCTCTGGCTCCTTTGAATGGAGGATTGCCGATAATATAAGTTGGATGATTCTTGCCAGGCTTTAAAACCGTTTCCCATTCAACATCGAGAGCATCTCCATGCAACACGTAGTTGTTCTTATCCAACGGCAGCGGATCGATAGCACAATGCAGCACCTTGGACGTCTGTTGTATCAACTGGCATCCAGCTATCCACAAAGACGCACGGGCAACGCTGGCAGCAAAATGGTCAATCTCGATACCAAAGAATTGTCCCATGCTAACTCTGCAGGGGTCAGTGTTTGGCAGAATTGCATCATGTTGAAATTCCAGCTCGCTCTCAATGGCTCTCAGCTCCAGTTCGTGAAGCGATTTGTAGCATTCAGTCAGGAAGTTGCCACTACCGCAGGCTGGATCCAAGATACGTATATCCGCCAATCGGTCACGATAGGCTTCCAGCTTACGGTACTTTTGGTCTTTTTCGCCAGCTGTTCCAATCGGGAGATTCACTATTCGCTCCAACTCTGTTCTCAAGTTGTCAAGAAACAGAGGGTCTATCACGCGATGGATATTCGAGGGCGTGGTATAGTGCATGCCACCAGATTCGCGTACTTCGCCCTCAACCGTGCTCTCAAAGATACAGCCGAAATTTGTTGGCGATATTTCGCTCCAGTCAAACGTCTCATCAGTGTCTTTCAACTTCAAGTTCCAGGCACTTTTCAGCACATCGTATGCTGCCTTATTTAAAGCTGGCGTCTCATAGTGGTCGGCATTGTTGAAAAGACCACCGTCCACGTATGGGAATTGCTGGACTTCTACATCTGCCAGCTTGTAGTATTCACGCCTGCGTGTTTCGGTCATGTCAAGCCAAAAGAAGAGAGCGTCGAACTTCTTACTAAGATCTTTTGCCGAGAATTTCTCAAGGAACGCCGAGAACTGACCATCGTCGAAAATGCCTGCATCTTCAGCGAACAAACAGAATACCACGCGAACGCAGAACATGTTCAGTGACTGCAATTCAGGCTTCGTCCATTCTTTCTGGCTGTCGTAGATGGTGTCATACAGATTTCTGACGTATTCGCTGGCTGTGCTCGAAACACGTTCTTCACGCTTTTCGTCTAAATAGCCTTCAGGCCGGTATGGTTCAACCAAAAACTTCAACTCACGCCATCGGGAGGGCAGCTCCTCAAGCAAAATACGGCGGTGGGGCGAATTCTTGTGATGGCTGTCCCATATACGGAACTCCTTAAAATTGCTGACAACCACATATCGTCCTTGGTCGGGCTTGTCCAAATTATTATAATAGCGGATGGCTTGCTCCATGGGAGTTAATTCCAATGGTTTGCCGTTTGCGTCTTTGCCACTCTGTTTCTGTGTCAGGTCGAGATTAACGTCATTGCTTTTCTGCTCTATGACAACCTTTGAAGTCTTTACACGAATATCAATACGTTTGGTTGTACCCTCAAACTTCACTTTTGTTTGAGGCTCAATTTCCTTTCGTGCTCTTGGAACGCCAAAAACATCTTCCAGCAAGTCTTCCCAGAACTCTACGTAGTCCTTGTCTTCCTTGCCTCGGTTCTTCCATTCTGTTACAAAAAGCTGTGCAGCCTTCTTTATCTGTGATTGCTTGGGGTTAACCATTTGAATATCCATTTATCTTGCAAAGATACGAAAAAATATCCATACTTAAACACCTTTGGGCAAATTTATACATTATTTAATAAAAGTAGACAGGGAGTCCGCGTACTTCGTCAACCTTATCAGGAAAACGACACTATGTTCCATTACCTTCGGTTAATGACCTGTCATCGCTATTGTGTCGGATTTCAAACCCTTCACCGACGCAACAAAACCGCTGAATTGCTGCATGTTACGGTGAAGGGTTTGTTCGTGTGCTATAGCATTCTGATAACGGCTTTCCAAAAACGTGCCATGGATTCTCCTGCCACACGCATGGTTTTGCTGCCTATTGCCGAAATAATCTATTGCCGACGGCCGTCAGCAACATTGCCGACAGCTGTCAACCATATTGCCGACAATCGTCAGCAACCTTGCCGACGGCCGTCGGCAATGAAAAACAACGCATGAAAAACGAGGCAGACGCCACGGAGTGACAGGGAATGACACGGAGTTTTTATTCAGCCACGGAGGAACACGGAGACACACGGAATAATAATTCTCCGTGTTCCTCCGTGGCAACAATTTTCCTCCGTGTCTCTCCGTGTTCCTCCGTGGCAACAATATTCCTCCGTGTATTGCCGTGTACTGGATTGCAGGCGGTAAGGACGGTTAAGACAAACCCTTCACCGCAACCATCTGTATACCAGCAGTTTCACTTGTTTGGTGAAGGGTTTTTTATTCGTGAATACAAAAGAAAAATGTGTTTTCCTTTTGCATTTCTCTCGTTTTTTCGTGTTTTTTTCGCTTATCGAAGAAATTACTCTGTCTCGACAAAAAAAGAAACAAGTTTCTTTGTTTTGTCCTCGACATTTCGTAACTTTGCGACAAATTTGCATAACAAGATGAAAAAACTACTTTCTTTGCCGCCTAATCTCGTGGATGTGTTCCACGACGTGACAGGCCTTTCGCGTGATGAATACTTCTGTTCCTGCGACCCCATCGGCCATCGGTTAGGGTCTGGCGGGGGTACCACCTGGTTGCTGCAGCAGGCCCATGAGTGGCTGAACGGCGAGCGGTGCATCATACTGCATGCTGGCGGACAGAGCCGCCGACTGCCTGCGTATGCCCCCAGCGGCAAGATACTGACACCCATTCCCGTGTTCCGCTGGGAACGCGGACAGCGGCTGTCGCAGACGCTGCTCGACCTGCAGCTGCCACTCTACGAGCGGATGATGGAGCAGGCTCCCAAGCGGCTGACGACGATGATAGTCAGCGGCGACGTGTATATCCGTGCTGCCGAGCGGCTTGGCACGATACCCGATGCCGACGTGGTGTGCTACGGTCTGTGGCTCGACGCCTCGATAGCCAAGAACCACGGTGTGTTCGTCAGCGACCGCCGTACGCCCAACGTGCTGAAACAGATGCTACAGAAGCCCGGCACGGAACAGCTGTCGGAACTGCTGCACGACCACTTCTACCTGACGGACATCGGCATCTGGATGCTCAGCGACCGTGCCGTCAAGCTGCTGATGAAGCGCAGCATGTGTACAGAGAGCGGGGCATTGAAGGAATACGACCTCTACTCGGAGTTCGGCTGCTCGTTAGGCACCGCCCCCACTATCGACGACCCTGAGCTGCGCGAACTCAGCGTGGCCATCGTGCCGCTGGCTGGCGGCGAGTTCTACCATTTCGGCACGTCGCGTGAAATGATCAGCTCGACGCTGGCCATACAGAACATCGTCAACGACCAGCGCGACATCATGCACCACGACCGCAAACCGCACCCCAGCATCTTTACGCAGAATGCCGTCACCCACTACCAGTTTACGGAGCAGAACTATAACATCTGGGTGGAGAACAGCTACATCGGCCCACAGTGGACGCTGACGCACGACAACATCGTGACAGGAGTGCCTGAGAACGACTGGGAGATACGGCTGGAGCCAGGCGAGTGCATCGACGTGGTGCCAGTGGGCGACAGCGACTACGAGGTGCGCCGCTACCGCATCGACGAGGCAGTCAACAGCAACGAACTGGCCGAGCGTGCCAACCTGCGGAGGCTGTTCGAACAGCGCCGTGCCTTCCGCGCACAGAACTGGCCCGCCCTGGCCGCCAACTGGCAGCACAGCGTGTTCTACCAGCTCGACCTGGACGATGCCGCCCGTGAGTTCCGCGACCTGCAACTGCCCATGCCTGAACCCGTTCCTGCCACGGCACCGCTGATGACACGCATCCACGATGCCATGTTCCGCGACGACAGCCGACAGGCTTTCTCACTGCTGCGCGACGGACTGACGGACGGTGTGCTGGCCGAGCGGCAGCAGCCACGACTCTCCGTATTCCGCGACCAGATAGTCTGGGGACGCTCACCCGTACGCATCGACCTCGCCGGAGGATGGACCGACACCCCACCCTACTGCCTGATGGAGGGTGGATCGGTGGTGAACATCGCCATCGAGCTGAACGGCCAGCCGCCCCTGCAAACCTACGTCAAGCCGTGCAACGAGCCGCACATCGTGTTGCGCAGCATCGACCTGGGTGCTATGGAGGTCATTGATACCTACGAACAGCTGGCCGAATACAACAAGGTAGGCTCACCGTTCTCCATCCCCAAGGCAGCACTGGCCCTGGCAGGCTTCCTGCCCGCCTTCTCGAAGGAGAGCTACACGTCGCTGCGCCAGCAACTGGAAGCTTTCGGCAGCGGCATCGAGCTGACGCTACTGTCGGCCATTCCAGCCGGCAGCGGACTGGGCACCAGCAGCATCCTGGCGTCGACGGTGCTTGGCGCACTCAGCGACTTCTGCTCGTTGGCATGGGACAAGAACGAGATAGGCCACCATACCCTCGTGCTGGAACAGCTGCTCACAACGGGCGGTGGCTGGCAGGACCAGTTCGGCGGCGTACTGGGCGGCGTGAAACTGTTGCAGACACAGCGCGGCTTCGACCAGACGCCCTTGACACGCTGGTTGCCTGACGACCTCTTCACCCAGCCGGAATATGCCTCGTGCCACCTATTATATTATACGGGCATCACCCGAACGGCCAAGACCATCCTGGCCGAGATAGTACGCCGCATGTTCCTCAACCATGGCGGTGAGCTGCGCCAGCTACGGACCATGAAGGCGCATGCCATCGACATGTACGAGGCAATCCAGCGACAGGACTTCACAGCATACGGACAACTGGTGAGCAAGACGTGGCAGCAGAACCAGCTCATCGACAGCGGCACCAACCCCGATGCCGTCCGACGCATCACGTCGCTCGTCGACGACTACTGCTCAGGCTACAAACTGCCTGGAGCCGGTGGTGGCGGCTACCTCTACATGGTGGCCAAGGACCCGGAGGCTGCGGCACGCATCAAGCAGACGCTGAACAGCCAGCAGCCCAACGCCAACGCCCGCTTCGTCGACATGACGCTGTCGAAAAAGGGCCTGCAGGTCAGCAGAAGCTGAGGCAGTTCACAGTTCATAGTTCACAGTTCATAGTTCATAGTTCATAGTTCGTAGTTCAAAGTATCTTGTACTTTTCCCTGAACGCTTTGAGGCGGGCCTGAGTCTGCTCCTTGAAGCGTTGGTATTCCTCCGAGTCTGGATGGAAGGGGCGGTGGTCTAAGGCAGCACGGATAGGACGCCACTCATCCATGAACGCCTTGGCACTGTCGCTGAAGCACCACTCGACGAGCCGTTCCCACACATAGTCAACGGCCTGCTCTGAGGGGTGCAGCATGTCGGCGGCATAGAAGCGGTAGTCACGCAGCTCGTCCATCAGGATTTCGTAGGCAGGGAAATAGGCGGGCTTGACGCTTGAACTATGCGAATGATAATAGGTCATTACTTGTTGGACAGCCAGCAGCAGGGTAGCCTTCGACAGCTGACTCTCGTGGTAGCCGTACTTGCGGTAGCGGATGGGGCTGACAGTCAGCACCACCTGCACCTCAGGGCGACGGCTCCGAAGCTGGTCGATGGCCTTTACGAGATAGTCGGCACATGCTCCGACGCTCAACTCTTCTTCCTGGAACAGGGCGGCAGGCCGCTTCTCGCAGTTGTCCACTATCTCGCCCGTATCCTTCAATCGGTAGACATGGTTTGTACCCAGCGTCAGAAAGACAAAGTTCGGCGACAGGTTGCCATCCGCACCAAGCAGCCGCTCCACGGTATGCAGGATGCTGGCCGGATTATACATCGTGCCGTAGGGATTCACCGCTGCAGGGAATCCGTTGTCCGTGAACCGCCTTCCCATCTCGCCGGCAAAGCAAGACCCGACCAGCAGTATCTCTTCGCCAGGCCCTATCGCAAAGCCAGCCTTTCCTACTTCAACTATCGTTCTGAATTCCATTATTGTCACGGTTTTGCCTGCAAAGGTACGCTCTTTTTCCTAAACATCCAAAAAAATGCGGGAATAATAGTTTGCATCCTTTGTCAGCCATGGCGAGTAGTTCGTTATCACCACAACTGTCGCCATAGGCATAGAGTTTATGGGTCAAAGAAAGGGCAAACTATTTAACAGCAAAAGGTTCTGCCTATACTGTTCAGTGGTGCAAATGTGGTGCATATATTAAAACAAGAAATCCGCTAGAAGCTGAATATCAACAACTTGCGGATTCGTCTTGGTGATCCGTTTGGGGCTCGAACCCAAGACCCCAACATTAAAAGTGTTGTGCTCTACCAACTGAGCTAACGGATCTTCCTTGATGGTCAATTTTCGTGCTGTTTCACGAAAGCGACTGCAAAGGTACTATGTTTTTTTGAATTGACCAAATTTATCACGATGTTTTTTCGTTTTTGCCCATTTCTTCAGCGGTTCTCCAGGGGGCTTCAGCGGTCTTCAGCCACTTCTTCGGCTATTGTGCGCTGGTAGCACTCCCTGCACAAGGGCTCATATTCCTGGGTCTCGCCAAGCAGTACGCGCTTGTCGTTCTTGACGGTGCGGTGGCTGACGTAGGCCAAGTTGCCACACTTGACACAGATAGCGTGTACCTTGGTGACATCGTCGGCTATGGCACAGAGAGCAGGCATGGGGCCGAAGGGTACGCCACGGAAGTCCATGTCGAGGCCGGCGATGATGACGCGTACGCCACGGTTAGCCAGTTCGTTGCACACATCAACCAGTCCTTCGTCAAAGAACTGCGCCTCGTCGATGCCCACCACGTCGATGTCGCTACTGAGCAGCAGGATGCTGGCCGACGAGTCAAGGGGTGTCGACGGTATAGCGTTATGGTCGTGGCTGACCACCTCCTCGTCGCTGTAGCGGGTGTCGATGGCCGGCTTGAATATCTCGACTTTCTGTTTGGCAAACTGCGCACGGCGCAAGCGGCGGATGAGTTCCTCCGTCTTTCCGGAGAACATGGAGCCGCACACTACTTCTATTCTGCCTGGGCGGCGTGCCTCGCCCGATGATGGATATGTAATCATGGTGCAAAGATAGTGATTTTAGTTCATAGTTCATAGTTCACAGTTCATAATTATTGCGAATTAACATCATTTTACAAAAAAACTATGAACTATGAACTATGAACTATGAACTTTTTCTTACCTTTGCATGCGATATGGGCATATTATACATTGTACCTACGCCCGTAGGCAACATGGAGGACATGACGCTGCGGGCCATTCGCATCCTGAAGGAGGCTGACATCGTGCTGGCCGAGGATACCCGTACGTCAGGTCATCTGCTGAAGCATTTCCAGATTCAGCAACATTTGCTGTCACACCACAAGTTCAACGAACACGGCACATCAGCCTCCGTGGTGGAACGGCTGCAGGCCGGACAGACGGTGGCACTCATCAGCGATGCCGGTACGCCAGGTATCTCCGACCCGGGATTCTTTTTGGTGCGCGAAGCTGTACGTGCCGGCATCGAGGTACAGACGCTGCCTGGTGCCACGGCCTTCGTGCCAGCCTTGGTGTCAAGCGGTCTGCCGTGCGACCGCTTCTGCTTCGAGGGATTCCTGCCCCAGAAGAAAGGCCGTCAGACAAGGCTGCAGCAGCTGGCCGACGAGGAGCGGACGATGGTGTTCTACGAGTCGCCCTACCGTGTGCTGAAGACGCTGCAGCAGTTCAGCGAGGTATTCGGAGCCGACCGTCAGGTAAGCGTATGCCGCGAGATTTCCAAGGTACACGAGGAGTCGGTGCGCGGCACGCTGACAGAGGTGATAGCCCATTTCACCGAGCATGAGCCTCGCGGCGAGTTCGTCATCGTAGTGGATGGGAACCGTAAAAATTAAGCATTAAGAATTAAGAATTAAGCATTAAGAATTAAGCATTAAGAATTAAGCATTATAACAATGAAACAGGTACTGATATTATTGGCTGGCGTGCTGATGCTGGCCAGCTGTAACCAGAAGAAGGACGACGCAATGAGAGAGGCGATGCTGCAACAGCGTGACTCGCTGAACAGCATCATAGAGCAGAAGGACAACGAGATCAACGACATGATGGCCACCATGAACGATGTCGTCGAGGGTTTCCGTGCCATCAACGAGGCCGAGCAGCGTGTCACCGTGTCGCGCATGGAGGAGGGTGCCAACGCCACGGAGCGCATCCGCGAGAACATGCAGTTCATACAGCAGACCATGCAGCAGAACCGCGAGCTCATCAACAAGCTCCGTACCCAGCTGCGCCAGAGCAGCGTACGTGGCGACGAGCTGCGCCGCACCATCGACAACCTGACGCGGCAGATGGAGGAGAAGGACATCCAGCTGCGCCAGTTACAGGCTGAGCTGGCCGCCAAGAACGTGCAGATCAACGAGCTGACAGAACAGGTAAGCGACCTGTCGCAGAATGTCAGCACGCTACAGGAGGAGACTACACAGAAGTCGCAGACCATCTCGTCGCAGGACAAGCAGCTACACACGGCCTGGTTTGTCTATGGCACGAAGAAGGAATTGAAGGCCCAGCACATCATTGAGGATGGCCAGGTACTTCAGGCGAACTTCAACCACGACTACTTCACGAAGATAGACATTCGCGTGGACAAGGAGATACGCCTTTACAGCCGCTCGGCCCGCGTGCTGACATCACACCCTGCATCGAGCTACACGCTGACACAGGATGCCAACAAGCAGTACATTCTGCGTATCTCCAATCCTCAGCTGTTCTGGTCAACAAGCAAGTATCTGGTAGTATTGGTCAAATAAAAGACAAGAGATTGGAGGCAAATAATTATTTAGCCTCCATCTTTTTATCCATATACTTAAAGTATATCACCCCTACAATAGCCAACAATGCCATTGAGCCTGCTACAATCAGTGTATTCATTATTTCTTATTTGTTACAGTTTTACTTACGCCATCTTCATCAGATATCAGAATTAATCCAGATACCAAAATCACTATCGAGAGTATAATAACCATATAAATTATTATAGGTTCTTGCATATCAGCAAATATAGTTGACAGCAGCAGTGCTGTCACCATATACTTGGCTATATCCATAAGCCACTTGCCAAACTCTTTTTTCATAATGCAAAGGTATAACATTTATGCCAATCCACCAAACTTTTTCGGCATAAAAATTGGGAGTTGCACTACTGTTGTACACAGCTATAGTGAACTCCCAATTATCTAAAGTCAACGATGATATTACATCGGCATGATTATTTCAGGACGACCTTGCGGACATCGCTGCCCTGGCGACGGATGAGCACGCCACGGCTACCAGCGTCAACCTTACGGCCTTGCAGGTCGTAATAGCGGACGGGGGCATTGGCGTCGCTGACACTGACAGGGCTGATGCCGGCAGTGCCAAACTCGAACGTTCCCTCGTTGCTCCACTTCGACACTGTACTCTCCTCGCCCAGCGCACGGACACGATAAACGTAGCGGTTGTCACGCGACATGTTCTGGAACGTGTAGCTGTTGGTCGTCGTGGTATACGTCTCAACAACAGCAGTAGCACGACGTGACGATGCAGCATTGATGCCTAACTGCTCCTCAGTCCAGATACCGTCGTAGATAGCCAGGTAGTTCAGGTACATACGTGCCTCTGGGTTAATGGTCAGCCAGAACAAGTCCTTACGGACATCCTCGAAGTGTATGACATACTTGCCGTCAGCCGTCACCTCATATTCGGCCACCTGCTTCAATACAGCCGAGACAGGATCACCGCTGTTACCGTAAGTAATAGTCATCGTACCCTTCACGGACTTGCCTGCAGTAAACACATCGGCACCCATGACAATAGTCATGCTGCCCGACTCCGGCACATCCAATGTCGGCGACTTCAGCGAGCCGGCCGTTGTCGACGTACCGATCAGCAGCATCTTGGGCGACTGGTAGAGCTTCGAACCAGTCCATCCCGTCAGGCCATAGTTCGCGAGCTTGGCACCGATGTCCGTATAGCCTGTCTTTGCAGAATAGCATTTGCTAAAATCAAATTCAAACTTCAGGCCTTCCTCAGGTGTCGAGGCACCCTTGCTGATGGATGTCAGCTCAATCTCGTAGGCGATAGCGCCACTGACGGCAGGCCACTGTACGGTGAAGGAGTTACCCGAGGCAACCACTTCAGACTTCTCCATGTCGGGCACATCCATCTCCGGACGGCAGGCAACAAACGATACTGTATTGTTTGCCGTATTCTCAGTGATATTGTCGATGGGTTTGCTCATCAGCTTCTGTCCGTCAACGTTGGCATTGTAGAGCGTAGCAGCCGGCGTCGTGTAGTTGGTCAGCGACGTATTACCCGTCAAACCAGGCCACGGGTCACCAGCCAAGTCATTGGCTGTTCTTGCAGAATACTTGTTGTCGGCAGCAATGATGGTCATGCGCTGGCGGTCAGCCACCGTGTTCACCGAATTGGTAGACCAAGACCCTTCGTTGTAGTCCACATGCAGGATCAGCAGGCCGTGGCCATACAGTCCCCGGTCGAAGCCCACAGGCTGGCGGTTCTCCAGGAGGTAGTACTCGTTCTTGTTCTTCTCGTTGTACAGAACGTATGCCTCCGGCTTTTCGACCAAGGGAGCCATGTCATTGATGCGCGTCATGGATTTCAGCTCGGTGGGTTCCATCCATCCTGAGAACCAGCGCTCGTAGCTGGTGTATCCTGCAGGTATACAAGAATTACCATTGTAGCTGCCTGCGCACATCACATCCCAGTAGGAGGTGCCGAAGCCGCTACCCTTCGTGTCGTACATGTCAGGCAGGCCCAAACAGTGCGAGAACTCGTGACAAGCCGTGCCGATGCCATCCATATTAGTACCGGTATTGTCCATCAGCTCCGCCGTGCAGCCATAGGTGTTAATGTAGACTCCGTTGTAACGGCGCGCAACATCCTCACCAGCCAGCTTCCATTCGTGCGGCCAGATAGTTTCTGGCTCTCCACCCTGTGCCTCAGCATAGCCGGCGTAGATGACGAATACCTGGTCGACTTCACCGTCATCATCCCAGTCGTAAGTGCTGAAGTTCACATCCTGAGAGGCAGCGTCGACGGCCTCTTTCACCATCAGTGCCGGGTGCGAGTCGTTATGTTCTGTACCGCTTTCATCGGTATAGTGTGCACCATAGTAGGGCATTTCATTTGCCGTACAGTATGGTCCCACCACGTCGAAGTCTATCTCCAGCTGTCCGTAACTCTGAGCCAGGAAGTAGTCACGTACGGATCCGGCGTTTCCTCCCTCGTCATAGCCCGGCTCGTTGAAGAAGCGGTCATAGGCCTGCTGAGGATTAGGGGTAGCAAACTTCACATCGGTAAACTCAATCAGGATTACCAGTCCGCGCTGCTTGCCCTTGGTGACCGTTGGCCTACCCACACGGTGGGCTGCACTGCGGCGGCTACTTGCCTCTGCCAGCGACAGGCGCTCCTGCTTGCGGGCGGTCCACATCTCACCCACCTCATTTTGTGTCAGCATCTTCAGCTGTCCGTCCTTCAGCAGACAGGGCTTGTCTTGTGCGTCGGTGTAGTACGAGAAGTGCTCATCGCCGTGCAGTGTAAGCTGGACGGTTGTACCGTCAGCCAGTACTACCTTACGCTTCGTGCCAGGTTTGGCCGGAACAGCGGATACTGTGACGGCAACCACCATCATTATAGCTGTTAACAGTAGTTTTCTCATAGACAATAGTCTTTTAATTGAATGATTGGTCTTTTAAAAGGTTAAAGAGGTACACCCAGGTGAGTGGGCGCACCTCTATAGCTTCTTATAAAAAGGCTGATTAGTTAGCTTTCTGGAAAGTCTTCTTCAGCTTAATCTCCTTGGCCATACGCTTGAAAGCGTTGTCGTTCTTTGCCTTGAGGCCACCCTTCTTGAGGTTGCGCTTGGCCTGAACATTATACTTGTTCAGGTTTGTGGCAAAACGAGCAGCATTTCTTGCAGAAGCAGTGACGGCACCCGGAAGCACAATCTTCATCTCGCCGTTTCTACCCATTGAATAATAGGAATCGTCGGGGAAGAGAACGTAGCCCTGATAGGTGTATCTCACATTACCATCATCGTCCTTGGCAGCAAACGACGGGAATGTCATCACACCATCCACGAGTGTTCCAAAGAAGCCATTCTCCTTAAGATCCTCAAACTTTTCGTCACCATAGTAGGCATAATAGTCAGCTCCTACCGTCACAATGCTCATCTCACCATCGCCGGAAGAGAGGGTCAGACCAGTAGACTGCTCTGGAATGTAGACAGCCTCAGGATCCTCAGCGTGGACAATCAGCTTCGTGCTGGTATAAGCATCGGCATACTCGAAATAGGGGAAGTTAGGACCATAGGGGTCAACCAGTCTGTAGAGTCCCGGAATCTCGGAATTCTCCTCAATCTCCACCTCGTAGGTGGTAGAGGGGTTACCCTCGGTGTACAGCGGATACACCAGGTCGTCCGTATAGATACCCATACCTAACGACTTCCAGGGATTGGCACCGCTGTAGTACTCGAATCCGGCAGCAACAACGTTCTTGACCTCAGCCGCGCCTTCGTCGTTATTGTCAATGATTACCATGATAATCTTCAGCTTGCCAGTCATATCTGCGGGGATAGCCACCTGGATGCGGCCGTCGCTGGCCACCTCGCTCAGGTCGTATGCCTCGAAGTCACCTGCGGCAATAGCGTCAGCCACAGCCTCCATGTCGTCGTCGTCGCTGATGACAGCAACCTTGACCTGTGCAGCCTGTGCGTCAGCACCGCTCAGCTCATAGTCAGCCAGTGCATATACGGTGTTGTCCACATCGGTGAACAAACCAGCATAAGCAATGTCAGCGCTGTAGTCAAAAATCTTCACGCCGGGGAATGTAATCATAAAGACATCGTCAGCCTGTGAGTTATTCCATCCACCGACACCGAACATATAGTATCTCGGAGCCAGCTGAACAACAGCAGGTAAGCCATTGGCCTGATAGGAAAGAACCTTGTTATAAAGCCACTTGTCCTCAGTACCAGTGTTGGTGAACTCAGCGGGATGCAGAATCCACACGTCAGCATCATAGCTGGAGTGATGGTAACCCGTGTTGCTCCTGTCGAAGTAAACCAAATCATTCTGAGTGATGGTCTGTTCGGCTATCACATCACCCGGCTGCAACAGCGTGAACTGAATGTTCATCTGGTTGCCGTTCAGGCCGGCACCGGCAGCATCAGCAATGGCCTTCCAAGGATTGACGAGGCGGAAGATCTTGGGATTCTCCACAGCCTGTCTCAGCTCTATGGAAGCGGGGGCGTCACCGTTCTCAAACCAGAAGTTTTCAACGACAGTTGCCCTGCCGAGCGATTTCCAGTTGTAGTCCTTGCTGATAGTCACCGTAGTAGCCATCTTGTAAGCCTTCAGCTTGGTCATGTAGATCTCATAGTCAGTAGAGTCAGCCTGATATTTGGTGTACACAGACATGTAAGCAGCAGAGTCGGCAGCCGTTGACGTAGAGTCGAGCGTGTTCTTCGGGGCAATGGGCAAGTCCACCTTGGGGATACCCATGCTCAACGTGTCAATCAACAGGCTGGCAGATACAGACTGTCCGATAGCCACTTCTTTATTGACGTGGATAACATATTCAGCCGTATTGGAACCATCAGCGAAAGTCACTGACGCAGGACCAGACAGCATCACACTGTCAGAGAAGGTGGCTTTCACGGGGAGCGTGAAAGTACCACTGGTCTGACCACGGGTAATGGTGATGGGGAACTCCATTCCCTCCGTCACGTCAGCAGGATAATAGGTATAGCTGAGCGAGCTGGAGTTAAAGGTATAAGCGGTACCATTGGTCAGACCGAGGTCTGTCTGGCTGGACTTCTCCCAGAAACCGTCATCACTACATGAGGTAATCATGCCAGCAATGAAAGCTATTGCAAGGAATAATGATGTATATCGTTTCATATCTTATAACTATTTAAATGAATGATTAATTCTCCGGTTTGATAGAAGGAGCACCCAGGTTGTTGTCCGCATCGTTGATGAGCGGATTGCTCTCCGTCTCAGCGTTAGGAATCTGGAAGATCAGCGCATTGATTTCCTTACCGGTGGCACTGCCATTGCCAGACTTAACCTGCTGGATGGCCTCACGCTCCTCAGCAGGAGTATCAGCAACACGATAGTTGTACTTAGGCATGTTGGTGTCCAAGGTCTTGTAGGCCGTGCTGGCACGGTCGATACCCTTGCGCAGGCGCAACAGGTCGAAGTACTCGAGACCCTCACCCCACAGCTCAATACGGCGCTGAGCCCAGACTGCATTCTGCACAGCTTCACCCGTAGCAGCGGCACAAGTGTATGCGGGGTCGCGGTAGGTCTTGACAAAGTTCTCCAGCGTAGCCTTGCCGGCAGCGGGATCGCCAGCCATAGCCTGAGCCTCAGCCTTGATGAGGTACATCTCCTCAATACGCATCAGAGGCACGTCGTTGGCGTTGGTACCAGTATAAATCTCATCCTTATAAGGAGCAAACTTCACCTGTGTGTAGGCAGGAGCACCTGCCTCACTTGTAAGATAACTCTGCTGTGCAGCATCGAGGTTAGCACTCTTGCCAGAAGCATCAAGCCACCATCCCTTACGGGCATCAGTGGGATTGATCATGTCATAGAGTGTGGGGTTGATACGGCGCCATGCACCTACGCTGGCATAACCGTAGTTCAGCGAACCCATGTGCGAGATCCAGTTGACGATACCCGACTCTACAACACGGTCGGTCTCGGCAATAAGGATACCCCACATCCAGTCCTTCTCGTTGATGTCCTTGAAGGTCGGGTGGCTGACATCCTCGAAGGAAGCAGGCGTTGCAGAGCTGTTGTCGATAGCCTTCTGTGCATCGGCAGCGGCGGCTGACCAATCCTGCATGACAAGTTCTACACGGGCGCGGAGGCCGTATGCAGTAGCAAGGTCGACATAACGCTTGTCGTCACGGGTCTTGTCAGACTTCTCCAGCAATGTAACAGCAGCATTGAGGTCTTTCATAATCTGTGCGTAAACCTCGCCGACGGTATTACGTGCGCAACCGTTGGTACCAGCCTCATTGGCATTTGTATCAAGAATCAGCGGAACACAGGGAGCGTCCTCGTTGCCCTGATAGGTGAACTGGTAGACCTGTGCCAGGTTGAAGTAGTCGAAGGCACGGATAGCCAGAGCCTGAGCCAGGAAGTACTGCAGCGTACCGTCCTCAGTCTCGGGGTCGACAGTAGCAGCCACCTGGTTGGCAGTGTAAATCTGCTTGTACATGTTACCCCAGATCATGCGCGTAGCCACGTGAGTATAAGCGCGGTCTGTCAGGTCAAAGCCATAGGAGAACCAGTTGTAGCCCACGTCGCAACCGACGAGGTCGACACCACGGCTGTCAAGCAGCATCATCACAGAAGGATAGCCAAAGTCATTGTGGCGGAGATTATCCGTACCATAAATATTTGCATAGACGCTGAACATGGTCGTGATACCTGTCACACTGGCACTGACACGATCAGGATTCATTTCGCTCGTTGCTGATTTCTGCTCGGAAGTCACGGTTCTGCCCTGAGGCTCCGTGTCCAGGTCGGCACAGCCGACAATCAGCATGCTGGCCAAGGCCAGTCCCATTATCTTGTTGAATTTCATAATCCTAACTTGTTTCATGTTGTATTTAGAATGTTAACTTAATACCACCGGTAATGGTGCGGAGTGCGTTGTATGAGCTGTAGTAGCCACCATAGCCGTAGATGACGCTGGTACGCGGGTCAAGACCCTTGCGTGCAGACCACAGAGCCACATTGTCGGCAGAACCATAGAGACGGATGGAGTCAATCTTCAGCTTGCGCGTCCAAGACTTCGGCAGGGTATAGCCCAGCGTAATGTTGTTGATGGCGAAGTAGGCCGAAGAAACGAGCCAACGGTCAGAGGAAGAGTCAGTGTAGAGGTCGCTGGCAGCGAGACGAGGCACGTCGGTATTGGGGTTCTCGGGCGTCCAGGCCTTCAGGATGTCCTTGTGCCAAGACTGACCAGTGTCAGCCGAGCCACCATTGTGCATGTATCCCTGATAACCGTAGTCGTAGCACTTACCACCACTCTGGTAGGAAGTCTGGATGGAGAGGTCGAAGCCGTAGGCATACAGCGAGGTGCCGATACCGCCACTGAACTTGGACTGCAGGTTACCGGTAGCCTGACGGTTAGAGGTGCGAGCCACTGACCAGTCGCTGGTAGCATATTCGTTACCGTTGGCATCCTTAGCCCAGTAGAGAGCCATACCATTAGCGGGATCCACGCCGGCATACTTCACGAGGTAGAGCTGGTACATGGACTTGCCCTCCTGATAGATACGGTTGCCGTCGATGAGTTCACCGTTCAGGTCTGGTGAGAGTTCAAGAATCTCATTGCTGTTGTGCGAGATGTTGAAGTCCAACTGCCACTGGATATTGCGGGTGTTGATAATCTTCGAGTGCAGGTCGATTTCGATACCACGGTTGCGCATCGAACCGATGTTCATGGGGATAGAGCTGTAACCGTTGGACACTGCCACGGGCTTGTAGTACAGCATGTCCTTCGTGGTACGGTTGTAGTAGTCGATAGAACCAGAGAGGCGACCCTTCCACAGCTCGAAGTCGATAGCTACGTCGAAGGCGTTGCTCTTCTCCCAAGTGAGGTCCTTGTTACCCTTGTATGCGAGGGTTGCATCAGAGAACACGCCATCGGCACCACTCATCGTAAACTGGTCAAGATAAGCATAGTAGTTGCCGATGTTGTCGTTACCCTGCTGACCGAACGATACGCGGAGCTTCAGGAAGTCAATCCACTTCAGGTTCTTCATGAACTTCTCGCCAGCGATGTTCCAGGCTGCAGAAGCTGACCAGAAGGTACCCCAGCGGTTGTCCTTGTGGAAACGTGAGCTACCGTCGGCACGGAGGCTGGCACTTGCGAAGTAGCGCTCCTTGTAGTCGTAGTTCAGACGACCGATGAACGAACGCAGTGCATAGGAAGTCTCAGAACCGGAGCCACGACGCTGGTCGATGGTGTTATAGACTGCCCAGGACCCCTCACGGTAGAGGTTCTGACCTTCAGCAGTAGCCACCTCATACTTATAGTCGTATGTCTCGTAGGCAAACAGGGCGTCGATGCTGTGAGCGTCGGCAAACTTGTTGCGGTAGTTGGCCGTGTACTGCTGCATGATGGCCTGCTTATGCATATTCTGCTGTACTGCGGTACCGCCGTATGCCTTGCTCTGTCCATAGATGGAGCTGGAGGCATAGTGATAGCGGGTGTTGTCGAGGTTGATACCGAGGGTGGCGCTCAAGGTGAGACCCTTCACCGGAGTGAAGTCAACGCCCCAGCGGCTGTTGAAGATGTCCATCAGGTACTCTTCCGTCTGATAGGTCAGGTCACCAATCGGGTTGGCGATTGACATCGTGTTACGGGTGTAGTTCGTGGAAGAACCGTCACCATAGTCGTAGACGCGGTCGCCGTTGTTGTACTTGATAGTACCGTCGAGGTTGCGTACATAGAACGGATACACCGGACCGAGGATATAGGCGCAGTAGAATGCGTTGCCGGAGCTACCGCTATTGGTCTGGTCGTCGGGGTACTTGCTCTTGACGTTGGCGTAGTTGAGGTTGGCCTTCAGCTTCAGCCACGGCTTCAGCTGATAGTCGACGTTGATACGGGTCGAAATACGCTCGAAGCCTGACTTGGTGATGACACCCTCGTCGTTCAGGTAACCGGCACCGAAGTAGTACGACAGCTTGTCGGAACCACCGGAAACGCTGGCCTTGTACTCCTGGCGCATGCCATTCTTGAAGGTCTCCTTGTCCCAGTCGTCGGGCGTATAGAAATAGGTTCCATCACTGTAGCCCAGCGTGGCTTTGGGGTTAATCTTACCACCCACGTTGAACAGGTCGCCACCATCGGGAACAGTATAGATACGGTAACCAGTAGCGGTCGGGGCAACAGTGTTGGCGTAAGCGTGAGCACCGGCGGCGTCATAGCCTAAGGTGTAGAGACCGTCGTTGTAGTTGGTGCGATAGAGCTGCTCGAAATAGGTGTCGGTGTTGGTGATGACATCATAGTTCTTCACCTCGCGTGAGTTGACACCCCAGCTGGCATCGAAGGTCACCTTGGCATCAGCTGAGCGCTGACCCTTCTTGGTGGTGATCATCACGACACCGTTGGCAGCACGGGCACCATACAGTGAAGCGGCGGCAGCGTCCTTCAGGACGGACACCTGCTCGATGTCCTGCGGGTCGATAGACGAAATGTCACCGTCGTAGGGCATGTTGTCGACGACGTACAGAGGATTCATGCCTGCGTTGATTGAACCGAAGCCACGGATACGGATGGTTGCCGAGGTACCGGGCTGACCGTTCAGCTTGGTAGCTGTCACACCGGCGATGTTACCAGCCAGTGCATTCGTCACGTCGGAAATCTGACGGGTGTCAATCTTGCTGGCATCCATCTTGGCAGCGGCACCGGTGAACGAAGCCTTCGTTGCCGTACCGTAAGCCACGACAATCACCTCATCCAAGGCGTGCTGGTCGCTGGTCAACATGATACGCATGTTGGGGCGGGCACTTACCTCGATAGGCTCCATGCCGATGTAAGTGATGCGCAGGGTGTTCTTACCGGCGGGACACGTCAGCGAGAAACGACCGTTGGCATCAGTAACTGTACCGACTTGTGTTCCCACAACCATCACGGTAGCGCCAATGACGGGCTGACCGTCTTCCTGTGAGGTCACAGTACCGGTAACTTTTGTCTGGGCCAGTGCTACTCCCAAGCTAAGGAAGAGGCAGGCCAAAAACATCGTTAGTCTTTTTTCCATAAACACTCTCTTGTTTTTATTAATGATTTAATTAACACATTTCGCTCTGGAAAACATGCACATTTCCCTCTTACCAAAGGTAGGTACACAGTTGTCCAAAATTAAAAACTGCCTGCAAAGGTAATGTTTTCTGTTTTAATTTGCAAAGAAAAATTATAAAAAATGCACATTTCTGCTCAAAATTTTAACTTTTCGCCCCGATTAAAGCCAAAAAGATACAATTTTGCTGCAAAAAAGTTGCATACCGTTAAAATGCCAGAAGACTGGTGCAGAGTGGGAACACACGCGCGCGCGTAAATGTATAGGTAAAAGAGGAAAAGACCCCACACTTCCCTCACTTCCCACACCTAACTCATGTTACATGAGACAAAGTTTAGGTGAGGGAAGTGAGGGAAGTGTGGGGTAAAAAGTGCATAAAACAACTATACGCGCGCGCGAAGGGCCACCCAGCGACCCACCCCCTTCCCCTCCCGAACGGGAGGGGAGATTGGAGCGCATCTGTACTCCCCTCCCCTCGAGGGGAGGGGCAGGGGTGAGGTCTTTCACGGATGTATTCTCACGAGAATTTGAAACTGAGAAGGCCACTCACGGAGCTGAGAAGCCCACTCACGGAGCTGAGTGGGCCACTCACAGAGAAAAGGAACGGACAGAATACTGAGATTCTGCCCGTCGCCTCTTGTCATTAGTAGTTATTTTGTAGTAGTGTATGCTTATTCCTTTGGTTCCAGCTTGACGATCATCAGGATGGACTCGGCACTGCCTTTGGTCAGCGAGTATTCCGTACCGGCGGTGATGTCGATGGGCTGCAGCTCGTAGTAGGCGCCCTCGGTGTTCTCCGTACCGCTGACGGTGGTCTTCGTACCATTGATGCTGACGTCGCGGCCGGTCTTGGCGGTAGCCAGGACGAGGGTCATGCGGTAGTCACGGGTCGGGGTGAACTTGACGGTGGTCTTGCTGTTGAGTTTGGCGCCCTTCTTGTAGTAGTTACCGTTGTAGGTTACCTTGCCGTCGCCATACTCACCAGTCACGGTGAACATGCTGTTCGAGGGGCTGCCGTCGAAGGATGCCACGATGGTCTCAGCGGGTGCGGGGGTGTCGCCACCTTGCTCGCCACCACCAGGCTCCTCACCACCGGGTTCTTCGCCACCGGGCTCGTCACCACCGGCACTCTCGTCACCGAAGAAGCCAACGAGACTTGACTTGTAGTTGTCAATCAGGCCACCCAGCACGGTGTCGTATGCAGAGTCATCGTCGTCGATGCCGACATTGTCCTTAAAGGTATAGGTGAAGTCTCCGTGGTTCATGCGGCCGGCACCGTAGAAGCCGGTCACGAGGGCAGGAACGTCCTCGGCACTGACAGCCGTGTAGCTGTACATCAGCGTTGCGTTGGTGTCGAAGTTGTTGTATGACGTGCCACCCACCAGCGTCACCTCTGTTGCAGGCACCTGCTCGTCGCGGGCAGCCGTCTCGTAGGCATCGTATCCCTTCGTCGAGGGATTGGCCTGCGTGTAGTAGCTGAAGTGGGGAGCCGTGCGGTCGAAGTAGTTGCCGTAGGCCTTGATCATACCACCGTTCTCGCCGGAGAAAGTGCCGCTGCCCAGTCCGTCAGTACCCTGCAGTGAGGAGAGGATAGGCTTCTTGGTCTTGAGGAAGTAGTTGTTCTCAACAAAGACGCTGGCACCCGTCGTGGCTCCCACGCCGTACTTGGCGACGTTGTCGAAGTAGTTGTTCCAAACGTGGACACTCATGGTGCGGACACGCGGATGGCGCGAGTCGCTATGGTCGAACCAGTTGTGGTCGTAGCTGATGTAGTTGGGACCGCTCTCGCTCTTCATGCCGAACATGTTGGTCTTGCCGGTGTCCCAGTAGCGGTTGTACGAGACGGTGACATATTTCGAGTCGCTCTTCACATCCACCTGTCCGTCGCCCTTGTCGTGGTCGCCGCTGCCGTGCTTGCCGTAGAAGAAGTCGCAGTGGTGTACCCAGATGTTCGAGTTGTCGGTGTCCATCGATATGCCGTCGTCCATGCAGCGCATAATGGCGATGTTACGGAACTCCAAGCTCTTGCCGTTGCGCACCAGGAAGCCGAAGCCACGGATAGTGGCGTCATCGCCGATGCCCTCGAAGGTGAGGTTAAGCTCAGAGTCAGCCTTGCGGCCTTTCACCTGAATGCCCTCCTCACTGCTGCCAATGGCATCGAGGTCGTCCTTCTGCACCAGTCCGATGAAGCGGAAGGCGATGGGCGTGGTGTCCAGTCCCTTTTCATAAGCGGCAATAATAGCCTGCAGGCCCGTACACTCGGTAGTGCCGCCCTTGGCGTCGGTGACGACAGTGGTCTTGATGGTCTTGGCGGTATTCTTCGTGACGTAGAACACCTTGGCACCCTTCTTCAGCGTACCGTCGCTCTGGTAGGCACCCGGCTCGTAGCCACTCATGAAGGCAAAGCCCTCACGACTGTAGTTGCGTACCTCAATATTGTTGGCTGTGTTGGCATTGGCCGTCAGCTCCACGCCTTCGGCACTGACAGGCACCACCTTGATGCTGTAGTCCGTGGCAGCCTTCAGGCCCACGACGTCAGCACGGCCGTATGTGCCGTAGTTGCGCACCAGCTGGGCGTCAATCTGGGTGTAGTCGGCATACTGGCCGCCCTTGACGTAGACGTTATAGGTCTTGGCACCCTCGAAGAGGGCAAACTTGACGTAGGCAGACTCCAGCCAGCCCTTGGCCTCGGTGATCTCCACGGCACCCTCGGGGTTGACAACCTCGCCGCTTCCGCCGTTCTCAGCCTTGGCAAAGGCGATGTCGGCAACAGTTCCCTCGAAGGTATAGCTGCCTGCACGCTGGTTGACGGTGACGTTAGCCCCGTCGAAGTCGATGCTGCTGACCTCCTCGGTGTTATAGTATTTCCTCGTGCCGTCGTTCAGCGTCAGCACAGCCTGGTTCTTGGTCGAGTTCTGCACTGTGGAATAGTCCTCGGCAGGTGTCTCAGGCTGGTCGTCGCCACCACCTTCCTCTGTGGCCTCTTCGACCGTCAGGCTGAAGATGTTGACAGAACCGCCAGTACACTTGAACGACACTGCACCGTCCTCAGTCACGACACCCGTGCCTGTCTGCCTGGTGTTCTTGTCGGCTGTCACAAAGCCAGTTGTTTCCGACAGGTTGGTCAGTTGGTCGAAAGTCACGGCGGTATTTCCCGTAGAGGCGAAAATGATGGTCACCTTCTGACCCTTCTTCAGGGCCGGGGTCGTCAGGGGGATATTCTTGCCGGCCAGCTGCAGGCGATTGTCAACGTCGATGCGAATCTTCTTGGCACCGGCCTCAACGGTCAGCCCCTTGGTCATGGTCAGCTCCGTGCCACCGGCAGTGATGGCACCGTTGATGGCATTGATACTCTCGTAGCGGTTGCTGCTCTCGGTGTAGCTCCACTCCGAGGTGGCAGCCTTCAGGGCGGCTACGTCGGCATCAGGAGTCTGGGTGAAGTCCCAAGTCTGGGCATTCATGTGTACTGCGGTCATCAGCAGTGCAAGTAGTGTAGCATATATCTGTTTCATATTTCCTCCGTTTTATTTGATGACTACTTTCTTGCCTGCAATGATATAAATGCCCTTGGCGAGACAGGCGGCACTGTTGCCCATACGCTGGCCCTTGAGGTTATAGACGGTCTTGCCCTCCAGCCCCTCGCGGGTGGTGACTGCTATTCGCTCCTCAATGGAGGTAGTGTTGCTGAAATCGATGATGACGGCGGCCATGTCAAACGTCATATCCTCCGTACCATCATTGTACTTGATGGTCACCTCGTCGCCTTGGAAGGTGATCTGCCTCACTTTGGAGGCATCAATCTTCTCTGCTGACTGGGCTGTCACGCTAAGACCGCCAAGCAGCAGGAAGCTTATCATTAATAGTTTTTTCATAAATAGTAATAATTATTTTATTCTTGCTGCAAAATTACAGCAAATAAATCAATTAAAACGCAAAAAAGTGAAAAATAACCGCGCAAACGTTTTCAGTTCCATCACTTATTTCGTACCTTTGCAGCCATGATTGCGACAACAGACAACTATGAAATTATGGCACCCGTGGGCAGCCACGACGCACTGGCCGCAGCACTGAAGGCTGGGGCGGGCAGCGTGTACTTCGGCGTGGAACAGCTGAACATGCGGTCGCACTCGGCCAATCACTTCACCATCGACGACCTGCGCGACATCGCCGCACAGTGCCGCGAGGCAGGCGTGAAGTCATACCTGACGGTGAACACCATCATCTACGGCGAGGACATCGCACTGATGCACGACATCGTCGATGCAGCCGTCGAAGCGCAGATCAGTGCCGTCATCGCCTGCGACATAGCCGTGATGAACTACTGCCGGCAACGAGGCATGGAGGTACACCTCAGTACTCAGCTGAACATATCGAACATCGAGGCTCTGCGCTTCTACGCACAGTTTGCCGACGTGGTGGTGCTGGCACGCGAGCTGAGAATGGAACAGGTGGCCGACATCTACCGCCAGATAGAGGAGCAGCACATCTGCGGCCCGTCGGGCCAGCTGGTGCGCATAGAGATGTTCTGCCACGGCGCGCTGTGCATGGCGGTCAGCGGCAAGTGCTACATGAGCCTCGACAACACGGGGCGATCGGCCAACCGTGGTGCCTGCATGCAGATATGCAGACGCTCGTACCGCGTCAGCGACCGCGAGACATGTACGGAGCTGGAGATAGAGAACAAGTACATCATGTCGCCCAAGGACCTGAAGACCATCCGATTCATCGACCGTATGATGAACGCGGGCGTGCGAGTGTTTAAGATAGAAGGACGCGCGCGAGGTCCCGAATACGTGCTGACCGTGGTGCAGTGCTATAAGGAGGCCATCGAAGCCGTGCTGAACGGCACCTTCACGGAGGAGCGGAAGGACGAGTGGGACGAGCGGCTGGCACGCGTCTTCAACCGTGGCTTCTGGGACGGCTACTACCAGGGCCAGACACTGGGCGAGTGGAACAGCAACTACGGCTCGAACGCTACCGAGCGGAAGCAGTACATCGGCAAAGGCGTGAAGTACTTCTCACGGTTGGGCGTGGCGGAATTCACCGTCGAGGCCGACACCTTTGCCGTCGGCGACAAGATGCTCATCACGGGACCGACGACCGGCGCGCTCTACGTCACCGTCGACGAGATACACGACGACACATCCAGCATCCAGACCGCCCGGCAGGGAACGCGCGTCAGCATCCGCGTGCCGGAGAAGGTCAGGCCAAGCGACAAGCTGTTCAAGATCATTAAGTCGGAATAACGACATATCGAAATGTCGAAGTGTCGAAATGTCGAAATATCGAAATATTGAAAAAAAAAACACCCATGATGACGATTAACGAGATACAAGACGAGATTATCGAGGAGTTCGCCGGTCTGGACGACTGGATGGACAAGTACCAGCTGCTTATTGACTTAGGCAACGAGCAGGAGCCGCTGGACGAGCAGTACAAGACAGAGAGCAACCTGATAGACGGCTGCCAGAGCCGTGTGTGGCTGCAGGCCGACCGCATCGGGATGACCAACGAGAATGGAGAAACGAGAAACGTTGTTCACTTCGCTGCCGAGAGCGACGCGCTGATCGTGAAGGGCATCGTGTCGCTGCTGATCCGTGTGCTGAGCGACCACACGCCGCAGGAGATACTGGATGCCGACCTCTACTTCATCGACGAGATAGGACTGAAGGAGCACCTCTCACCTACCCGCTCAAACGGCCTGTTAGCCATGGTGAAGCAGATGCGCTCCTACGCCCTGGCATTCAATGCAATGCTTAATGCTTAATGCTTAATTGCTTCCATTCTTCGTACGCATCTATCTTCTTGAGATAGTGTGAACGGAAGTCGCGCCAGTGGTAATACGGGGCGATGTCGGTCGGCACGGGCAGTGTGGCCTCGGTCTCGTTGAGCAGTACCTTGAAGATGACATCATCGTCGTCGGGACTGCTGCGATAGAACACCAGCTGGACATTGGCGGCCATGGGGAACACCTGCGATGCCCACCAACGGTGCGGCTCAAGCTGATTGAGGTCTTCGGTCACGAAGTCGTAACCGTTGATGCCCAACAGGCACACCAATGGCAGCACCACCGTCTCATGGCCAAAGCGCAGGCTGGCTCCGTGGCGGTCGGAACGGATGGCGGCATCAGCCTCCTCAATGATTTTACGCACCAGGAAACGCTGGCTATACTGCTGGTGGCCGCCGTTAATGGGGAACGGCCCGTGCTGGGTGTACCACCAGGCATTCTCGTACTGCCAGAACCGATATATCTCCTCGTAGGTGAAGAGGTCGATGAGGAAGTCGTTGTCGGCTCCCATGTGGGTGTTCTGTTGTATGAGTGCCGCCTTTATCAGGTAGTAGTTCAACCAGTCCTCACTGACCACCTTCCGCACGGAGTCCGGCTCGACAAACAGCAGGCGCATCAGTCGGGGGTTCAATGCACGGGACTTAGAATACTTATCGAAGACAGCAGCGGCACGGCGGCTCTTCATGCTGTCGCGCAGCTCACGGTCCTGGTGGTTCAGGTACACGAAGTCACGCTTCGAGGCATCCATCGAAACCTGTAGGCGGGGACTCATCGTCACCAGCTGCTGGATGGCCGCGCCCATCGACATCACACAGCGGTTTACCGTGGTGCTGCGGGCATCGACGTATGCCTCGCCCTCAAACACCTCCGGGAAGCGCTCCATCATACGGCGGGCTATCTGGCGGTGCTGCTTCTTGCCGATGCCTGACAGGTCGCCCCAGCGGTCCTCGGCATCCTCGATAATGTTGCGCAACTCCTGCAGCACCCTGCGTCCAATAGGTGTCAGCGCGTTCATGCTGTCTGCCCTGCACAACATATTGTACGGAACGTCGTAGCCCTTGCGATTGCTGAGGTAGCGCGACCCGTGGCGGCCGTAGTGTGAGATATAGAACGGTTTCTTGCCGGCAGGAGGCGGCGTCAGCTGCTGTTGCACGCTGTCGGGATAGACCAAGTAGTTACTGGCCGCCATGTTACGGTTCTTGCAGATGAGTTCAAAGGCGTTCTGGCCACTTCCGGAAAGCGGACTCGCAGACAACAGGACGCAGAGCACCGCCCACAGCGGAAAAGCCGTGAGTACACGTGTCGGGGTATGTCGTCTACTGCTCCACATAGGCATCCAGTTTCTTCAGGTAATACGCTCGGAAATCGCTCCAGCGGTAGTACGGCCCCTGCACGGCAGGCAGCGGCAGCGTGGCTTCCTCCTCGTGCAACAGCACCTTGAACAGCACGTCAGGGTCCTTGGCATGCCGGCGGTAGAACACCAGCTGGATATTGCCGCCCATGGGAAAGAGGCGATAGGCCGCCCATCCGAGTCGCTCAAGCGACTCCAGATCGTCGGTGACCACGCCGTAGCCGTTCACGTCGAGCAGACAGGCCAGCGGCATGATACACGTCTCGTGACCGAAGCGCAGGTTGACTGACGGCACGGGCAGACGCAGGCAGCTGTCGGCCTCGTGAATGATACGGCGCAGCAGGTTACGCTGCGAGTAAGGCATCACACCGCCAGTGATGGGCGATGCGCCATAGGCGACATACCACCAGGCATTGTCCTTCTTCCAATGGCGATATATCTCGTCGTCGGTGAAGATGTCCAGCAACGTCAGGCTGTCGCGCATCAGCGTGTTCTGGATGCCGGCAGCAATCTTGAACAGCGCGTCGTCCAGCTCGACGGCCTTTATATAACTATGTACGTATGCCGTGTCGCTGAACAGCGACTGTATCAGGCGGTCGGGGTTGTCCTGGCTGCGCTGGAATGCCAGCAGGCGCTCGTCCTTGCTGGCCTTGTCCATCAACGTATGGAGGTGGCGGTCCTGCTGGTTCAGGTAGTACATGTCACGGTGGGTGGCATTGTGGTGGATGTCCAGCATCGGGCGCATAATGGACAGCTGCATCAGGAAATACTGCATCGAGAGGATACAGCGCGTCATCGTCGTGCTGCGAGCCTGGATATCAACACCGTCGAGGAATACATCCGGGAAGCGTTCCACCATACGGCGGGCTATCTCGCGCTGCTGCCAGGCACCGATGGGTGTCATCTCGCCGGTACGTTCGTCGGCATCGTTCATGATACGTGTCAGACGGTGCAGCACGTCACGGCCGAGGGGTGTCAGCGCATCAGCCTTGTCGGCAACCGACAGGATGCGCCACGGCACCTCGTAGGTATCGGGGCGGTTGTGGTATCGGGAACCGTGGCGGCCATAGTGACTGATGTAGAACGGCACGTAGCCGGCAGGGGCAGGTGTCAGGGCTTTCTGCGGCTCTGGATAGTGCCGGTAGTTATTGCCCGCACAAAGGATGTCGCGGCGGATGTCGTCGCGAACCGTCTGTGCGTTCAGGCTGCTAATAGTGATAATAAATATCGCCAGTAACGGTATTTTCACAAAGTATTTGCCCATTGCGTTGCAAAATTAAGAAAAAAGTTGTATATTTGCAAAATATTTTAGAAAAAAAGCATTCGTCATGGCAAAGATTCAGAATTGGCAAGATGATTACTGGCTGTTGCTGATGCAGATTTACCTGCGTCGGCCAGTAGGCATAAAGCCTCTCTACAGCAAGGTTATGGTGGAGTTGAGCTTGGAGTTGCACATCACCCCACAGGTACTGAACAGGCAGATGCGCCGCATCGACACGCTGGACACGCCACGCATTGAGCGCATCTGGCAGGAGTACAGCCGCAACCCCAAGCGGCTGACCCGCGCCGTCGAGCTGCTGCGCTCGATGATGGGATTCAACAGCAGCGGCGACTTCTACGAGGGTGTCGAGGTGGAGGAGACCTTCGAGCGCGACTTCAGACCGCTGGAAGCCGACGAGCGGCTCATGCCCGTCAGCCTGGTGCTCATACTGGACCTGTATTTCCAGCTCACCCCCAACACGATGGTGTCGGAGACGCCAGAGGTACAGCAGCTGGCACACCTGCTGAAGGTGCCGGTGTCGCTGGTCGTCGAGGTGCTGGACATCTACCAGCACTGTGACCCCTACCTGAACCGCCACGACGTCATCATCAGCCAGCTGCTCATGCCATGCCAGCAGATATGGCAGCGGTACGGCAATGCCGACACCCGCCAGCTGGCAGCAGATGCGGAGCAGTTCATGGAATATTTCAAATAATTACTGGCACACGGTAAAAAAAAGAATCAATTCTTTTGTTTTGCGCACGTTTTTCAGTAATTTTGCACCCGCAAAACGTATGAACAGTCCATGACACGGCAGGAACAGATACAGGAACAGCGGCTGGCACAACAGCAGAAGCTGACGCAGACCATCACCCAGCAGCAACTGCTGCAGGTGCAGCTTACGGAGCTGCCCATCGCACAGCTGCAGGAGCGTGTCCTGGCCGAGATGGACGACAACCCCGCCTTGGAGCCGTCTGCCGACGAGCATCCGGAATATCCTGAATACCCTGACTATCCAGACAATCCTGAAGAGACAGCCGCCCAAGACACCTACGAGCAGGAGCAGCGGCAGTCGGCACTGGACGACGCGCTGCGGTCGATAGGCCGCGACGACGAGGAGCTGCCTGTCTACCACGGTGGCATGTCCAATCAGGAGGAGCGCGAGGAAATGGTGTACGGACAGTCGGAGACGTTCTACGACCAGCTGAAGGAACAGATGGGCATGATAGAACTGACCGAGCGGCAACAGTACATCATGGAATACCTTGTCGGCTCGCTGGACGACGACGGGCTGCTGCGAAAGCCGTTGCACAGCATCTCCGACGAACTGGCCATCTACCACGGCATCGACGCCAACGAGAAGGAAATAGAGGACGTGCTGCACATGCTGCAGGACTTCGACCCGGCCGGCATCGGCGCCCGCTCGCTACAGGAGTGCCTGCTGCTGCAGATAGCCCGCCGCGAACCGTCACGGCTGCGCGACCTGATGGAAAAGACGGTGAAAGAGCATTTCCTGCTCTTTACCAAGAAACAGTGGAAGAAGCTGGCTCACGCGCTGCGGCTCACCGACCTGCAGGCCGACACGCTGATACGCGAGCTGCGCAGGCTGACTCCCAAGCCGGGCAGCGCGACAAGCGAGGTGGTGGGACGCTCCGTTCAGCAGATAACGCCCGACTTCATCGTCGAGACACACGATGACGGCACGGTGACGTTCACACTCAACACGGGTGACGTGCCGGAACTGCATGTGTCGCAGTCGTTCTCCGACACGCTGCAGGAGTATCAGAACAACAAGGACAACATGAGCCGCCAGATGAAGGAGGCACTGCTGTACACTAAGAAGAAGGTGGACGCGGCACAGAGCTTCATCGAGGCCATCAAGCAGCGGCGCCACACGCTGACCGTCACCATGCGGGCCATCATCCACTGGCAGCACCGCTTCTTCGAGGAGGGCGACGAGGCCCTGCTGCGCCCGATGCTCCTGAAGGACATTGCCGCAAGGACGGGACTGGACGTCAGCACGGTGTCGCGTGTGTCGAACTCGAAGTATGCACAGACGCGGTGGGGTACCTTCCCGCTGCGCTACTTCTTCAGTGACAGCTATAAGACGGCCGACGGCGAGGAGCTGTCGACACATGAAATCAAGGCCGCACTGCGCGAACTCATCGAGGGCGAGGACAAGCAGCACCCCCTGACCGACGACGCGCTATGCGAGCTGCTGGCCAGCAGGGGCTACCCCATCGCCCGCCGCACGGTGTCAAAGTACCGCGAGCAGTTCGGCTTCCCCGTGGCCCGCCTCCGCAGTTAGGCAAAAAGGGTGTCACGCGGTGGTATAGAGTATCAGGCGGTTGTATAGAGTGTCAGGCGGTTCCCCCGCCTGAATCAAGATAGAAATGAGACAAGAGAAGCAAATCATCACCACGGCCCGCATCATCAGCATGCTGTTCACGCCGTTCTACCTGCCGATGGTAGGACTGGCGGTGCTCTTCTCGTTCAGCTACCTCAATATCTTCCCCTGGTCGTACAAGATACAGGTGCTCATCATGGCCTACCTGTTCACCATCCTCCTGCCGACGGTCATGATCCACCTCTACCGCCGCTACCAGGGGTGGACGCTCATCGAACTGGGCCACCGCGAGCGCCGTATGATTCCCTACATCATCAGTATCCTGTGCTACTTCGCCTGCATCTACTTCATGGAGCACCTACACATGCCCCACTTCATGGGCAGCATCGTCGTGGCGGCACTGATGGTGCAGATTGTCTGCGCACTGATCAACGTGTGGTGGAAGATCTCCACCCACACGGCAGCCATCGGCGGCATGGGCGGCGCGCTGTTCGCCTTTGCCGAGTACCTTAACTTCAACCCCGTGTGGTGGCTCTGCATCATATTCATCGTGGCCGGCATCGTGGGGTCCTGCCGCATGATCCTGCGCCAGCACTCCTTGCTGCAGGTGGTCGGCGGCTTCTGGGTGGGCTTCCTTTGCGCCGCGCTCGCCATACTGTTTCTTTAGGAAGAGCCTACCCTTAGCAGCCCACCCCAAGCGGCCTACCCCTAACTCCTCCCGAAGGGAGGGGAAATGAAAGTTACATTAGAGTATAAATAATAACATCAGCAGTATAAATTTAAAATAAATAATGACTATGGAAAAACTAACAAATAACACTCCACTCCCCTCGGGAGGGGTTGGGGGTAGGCTTCCCCTCATCAGCATCATCATGGGCAGCACCTCCGACCTGCCCGTCATGGAGAAAGCCTGCAAACAGCTCGACGAGCTGCAGGTACCGTTTGAAGTCAACGCCCTCTCGGCACACCGCACGCCGGAGGCCGTCGAAGCCTTTGCATGTGGTGCCAAGGAGCGCGGCATCAAGGTCATCATAGCTGCCGCCGGCATGGCTGCCGCACTGCCTGGCGTCATCGCCGCCAGCACCACCCTACCCGTCATCGGCGTACCCATCAAGGGCATGCTCGACGGACTCGACGCCCTGTTGAGCATCGTACAGATGCCGCCGGGCATCCCCGTGGCCACCGTCGGTGTCAATGCCGCACAGAACGCTGCCATCCTGGCCGTCGAGATGCTGGCCATCAGCGACGAGGCCGTCGCCCAGCGGCTCGCCGACCACAAGGCCGGGCTGAAACAGAAGATTGAGAAAGCCAACAGGGAACTGGCCGACGTGAAGTACACCTACAAGACCAACTAACACAACAGCACCATGAGCAACAGACGAATCAGCAGCGTGGCCCACGTGGGCAACATCGCCATCGGCGGCACGAACCCCATCCGCATCCAGTCGATGGCCACGGTAGACACCAACGACACCGAGGGCTGCGTGGCACAGGCCAAGCGCATCATCGATGCCGGCGGCGAACTGGTACGCTTCACCACGCAGGGTACCCGCGAAGCCGAGAACATGAAGAACATCTCCGCACGACTGAAGGCCGACGGCTACACACAGCCCTTGGTGGCCGACGTCCACTTCACGGCACATACCGCCGACGTGGCAGCACAGTACTGCGAGAAGGTACGCATCAATCCCGGCAACTACGTCGACCCGGGCCGCAAGTTCAAGCACCTGGAGTACACTGACGAGGAGTATGCCGAGGAGCTGAAGAAGATTGAGCAGAAACTCGTACCTTTTATTAATATATGTAAGGAGCATCACACCGCCGTGCGCATCGGTGTGAACCACGGCTCGCTCTCCGACCGCATCATGTCGCGCTATGGCGACACGCCCGAAGGCATCGTCGAGAGCTGCATGGAGTTTCTGCGTATCTTCCGCCGAGAGCAGTTCGACGACGTCGTCATCAGCATCAAGGCATCCAACACCGTCGTCATGGTGACTACCGTACGCCTGCTGGTCAAGACGATGGACTGCGAGGACATGCACTACCCCCTGCACCTCGGCGTCACCGAGGCCGGCGAGGGCGAGGACGGCCGCATCAAGTCTGCCGTAGGCATCGGTGCCTTGCTGACCGAGGGCATCGGCGACACCATCCGCGTGTCGCTCAGCGAGGAGCCGGAGTGTGAGATACCCGTCGCCCGCAAACTGGTGGACCTCATCCCCGAGTGTACCCGTCTGCGCCAGGAGGCCGAGGCCAGCATCCACGACGACACCATCACCCTCACCGTCCCTGACGGTGCTTCGCGGTTTACCCGCGAAGACGCCTGGGAGACCTTCCAGCTCAAAGCCGCCATGGCCGTCGGCGCCCTGCTCATCGACCGCAAGGCCACAAAGCTCATCATCCAGTGTGGTTCACAGTGGAATCGCGAACAATTGACAGCCCTCGCGGATGCCATCCTCCAGGCCGCCCGCATCAAATTCACCAAGACGGAGTACATCTCCTGTCCCGGTTGTGGCCGCACGCTGTACAACCTGCAGGACACCATCGCCCGCATCAAGGCAGCCACCAGCCATCTGGTCGGCCTGAAGATCGGCATCATGGGCTGCATCGTCAACGGCCCCGGCGAAATGGCCGATGCCGACTACGGCTACGTCGGTGCCGGCCGTGGCCGCATCAGCCTCTACAAGCAGAAGGAGTGTGTCGAGAAGAACATCCCCGAGGAGGAGGCAGTCGACAAGCTATTAGAACTGATAGCGAAATACGAGCAGAGTTAACCCCGTTTTCACATTATGTCCAACGGGCATCCTTGACTACGCATGCACATCATGCGTAGTCAAGGATGAGGTTGGCATCAATTCCCATTTTGGAACGGAGACGCTTGGTAAAGGGCATGGAAAATCGACCATTCGACATTTCACCTCATCATATTGCTTGCGCGTTGTCAACTTTTTCATAGGAAAATCATCCAAAACTTCCTTGTTGGCAATTATCATACGATTTTCTTTTTGCGTCACAAAGATAAGTAAAAATTTTCATTTTTACAAATTAATTTGCAAAAAAGTAAAGAAACAAAACGATTATTCCTACAATAAGCTGTTTTCGACACCTTACAATTAGGGGCGGCCGTCTGGCCGCCCCTAATTGTGTGTACATTATGATAGCGCTGGGCTGTTACTCCAAGCCCATGCCAGGCAGGTTCATGCCGGGAAGATTCAAACCAGGCAGCTCTACGCCAGGCAGGTGGGGCATGTCGGGAGCGAGCAGCAGATCGGTATTGTTGGCCGTTCCGTCGAAAATCTGCAGTGAGGCGCTGAGCAGCGGCTGCTCAGACTTGATGTTAATCACCTCTGTTGTCGGTTGCAAATATGTCTTTTTCATAATCTTCTTTTTTGCTTTAAGTTAATACAGTTTACTTCACAACGAATTTCTTGCCATTCACAATGTACAGGCCACGAGTGGGCTGAGCAACGCGCTGACCAGCGAGGTTGTAGACGGCACCATTCTCCTTTGCACTCTCAACACCCTTGATGGCAGTAGCATCGCCAAACGTGAAGCCGATGAAGTCGCGAGCACCAGAAACGGCGGCAGCAGGCAGATAGACCTTACCAGCAGCAAGGGCTGCGCCAGTCCACTTATAGAAGCCAGCACCCTCGGTACCGTTGTACAGAACATAGTCGTTGACACCCTCATCCTCTGCACCAGTGCTGATAGCCAGCTTGTTGCCTTCCAGTGCAGCAGCAGAAGCAACCACGGGGAATTCAAACTCACCTTCATTCTTCAGCAGTACAGGAACTTCGGCAGGAATAGCAGTTGCAGGAGCCAGCTTGGCAACTCCATCAGCGACAGTCGTCACGTAATATGCCTCAACACCAGCGGGAACCTCAACGTTATACTTAGGTACGAAGGTTGCCCAACCAGCAGCGGTAACAGTGGCAGAGACAGAGGTAACAAGACGATATGCATATACACCGTAGAGGTAATCCATCTCGCCGGCACTAATCTTCTTGAAAGCAAGCTCCACATCGCCATCTGCTGTTACTTCATAAGCGTGACGTGTTCCGAAAGAATATTTCGAGAATGTCGCATTGTTCATGCTGGAAGCGGGATACGTAACGTTCACAACAATGATATCACCAGCCTTCATCGAGGGGAACAACATCCACGATTCCTGTGTGTTACTGTCAATATACCAGTTTCCAGTAGCCCTTAAGCCCCATGCACCATCAGTCTGGAGATACACATTCTTACCCCACTGTTCTCCATCCAAGAGCAAAGCAGCGTATGTACGCTCAGATACAGTCTTCGTATCTTCACTGAATGTATTTTTAGACCATCCAGATGTCTTCGTTGCGGTTTCCTCATTCTTTGCGACATTAACAGGGAACAGAGCAACGGCGCGCTCAGAAGTGGCAGATGTCTCATAACCAGCAGCTTCAGCATAGGCAGTAATAGTAGCATCGGCAGCTACCGTCAGTGTCTTGCTGCCAGTAAACGAGCCACTCTCTTCACCATATTCATAATAGATTGTAGCCGTAGGCGACAACAGCAGATTAGTTTGGACAGCAGTAATGGTAACGGTTGTGTTGTCGGAACGGTCGATAATAGGAGCGTTCAGCGTGATAGCCTCACCAGCAACAGCATCGAACTCTAAAACATCTGACTCTGAAGTACCCTTCACACCCTTGAAATAGATTTTTCCAGAAGCATCAACGGTAACCACAGCACCCTTGTTATAGGTCTCACCATCGGTAGAATAGTAAATATCGGCACCATCGGTGTCGCAAGTTGCGGTGATAGTACGACTAATACCGTTTACTGCAGTATAGTTAGCGATAGGAGTTTGGATGACCTCACCCTCAACATAATATGAAAGAGACAATTCATCGAGACCGATAGCACCACCGCAGCAAGGCTCAATAATCAGCGATGTGGGGCTGACATTGGTTTCCGAGAGCACAATATCCTCAACAATAGCAACGCCAGTATCCGAGTTCCTAATAGTCATCTTCACACCAGAAGCGCTACCCGTAACAACAATATTGTGCCAGTAAGTTGTTGTGTTGTACTGGCCACCAGTTCCTGCGGAAAAGCGATAGCTTTTATTGCATCCAGGAACAGGTAATGTCTTAGTACCATCCGACCCAGTGTATGTAATCGTGACTGTGGTATTCCAATTGGAATTACCAGTAAGGTCGAATAAAGTATTATCGCCAGCTTTTAATGTCGTGTGGTCTGGCTTGCTATTGCAACCACCGCAAGCAGCCCACTCAAAGCTCAACGTCCAAGTCTCATCAGAAAGGTCAGTACTCCCTAACGACACAGTAGATGCTCCAGGATCACCATTAGCATTGTTATAGGCATTGAGGAATTTTGTAGAGGTGATGACAGACGTTTTGTCATAATCAAAAGAGACGCGTGATCCTGCCGTCAACGACGGACTGACCGCATCATCAAAACTGTACTTAACGACGGTCTTGTCGCCAGCCCACGCCGAATTTGCCCCTAAGAGCAGTGCTGCTGCCATGAGCAGAGATTTGAGAGTAATTGTCTTTCTCATTTTTGATAGTTTTTTAATTAGTAAATAGAAAATATGTATTTTAAACGATTTCCCGTTGTAGCTTGTTCGACGTGCAAAATTACAAAGAAAAGATGAAACGGCCAAAGAAAAGGAACATAAATCTACAAAAAATCTAATATAAAATCTATTTTCCAAGTACACCGCCTCACGCAGAACAAACATTTTTGGTAGATTTCTGAGGATTTTATGTTCCTACTCCAATGAGGCTATCTCCTCAATGCTGAGACCCGTGACGTCCGCAATGTCTTCTGCGGAAAGCCCCTTCTCCTTCATCTTGCGGGCATTAGCTTTTCGTTCCTTCTCCATTCCAATCTTCTCGCCCTTCTCTATTCCAATCTTCTCGCCCTTCTCTATTCCAATCTTCTCACCTTCCGCACGGCCTTTTGCAAGTCCTTTCGCTATGCCCTTGTTCTCCGCCGTCTCCAGCGTACTGGTGTAGTCCCAGTACTCCTTCTGGCTGGCTTCGTACATGCGGCGCTCGGCATCGCTGTACTGGGCTATCTCAGCCTGCTCGAACAGCTTCTTGAACACACGGCCCTGAAGAGCCTGGGGACGCTCAAGCAGTCTGTAGAGGTTGCGGAGCACGAACATCCACTTGTCGAACATCGTCTCCAGCTCATCCTCCCGCTTGTTGAACTTGGGCATTTCAAGGTACACGAAGGTCAGCTTGTCGTAAAACACATGGTTGTCCTCGACATCCTTCAGCTTGATCTCATGACGGTAGCTGTCCGCAGGATACTCGTCGCCTGGGAACTCAAAGTTGAGGATGCCTATGGTGTAGACCTCCTCCAGGCGGTAGTCCCACTTGCCCTTGGGAGCCTGCTGGCGGATAGGCGTGGTGGAATAGTACACGCTGCGATCCTTGAAATAGGTCTGCTCCGCCTTCTGCATCTCGACGATGAAGCGGCTGCCGTCGGCCGTCATGCAGTAGACGTCGAAGATGGAACGGCGGTCGCCGTAACCGTCACCCAGATTCTCACCGTTCAGGTACTGCACATCGGTTATCTCACTCCGGTCGCCGCCGAAAAGGGCATTGAGGAAGCTGATGAGCAAGTCCTTGTTCATCTCCGTGCCGAATAGTTTCTTGAAGCCGAAGTCGGTGTAGGGGTTAATGTATCTTTCCGCTATTCCGTCTGACATAGTTGTCTGCTTTAAACATTACCTTGCAAAAGTACGAAGAAATAATGGAACGGCCAAAGGAATTGACGAAAAAGTTGGAAAAGGGACATAAATCAGCACAAGGAAAAGGAACATAAATCTACATAAAATCGAATATAAATCTTTTTTTGTGAGCGGAAAAACCGTTGCGTCGGATTTGTAATCCGACGCTGTTGAATATACGTATTTGTAATGCGCGAATCGCACTGCAAGTCCTCATACTCATGGCTGCTGGATTGCAAATCCAGCAGAACCTGCACTCACAGAAAAGTTCGAAAACACTATACATTCCTACATTTTCTTTCTAACCTGTTTATCCATAGGCTGTTAGACTATGTATAGAGACTACATTCCAAAGGCCCGCTACACATCGTTTTGCACATTTTGCTGTGATTGTGCCAATTTTGAAACTGTCTCAGGCATGCACTTGGTTATTGCAGAAATGTGGCACTTTATCGCAGAAATGTGGCACTTTAACTCAGGAACCATTGAGGAAACACAGTGTTTCCCAAGGTGAAACAGCATAAAAATCGCAAAGAGTGGTAAAATGAGGGTTAGACTTTGAGTTTCAGGCGGTTTGGCGAAACCTCACGGTCTTTGTGAAAAGACAATGGAAGACTCAAAAAAGCCAGTTTAGGACAACGGAGAGTTACTAATTCGTTACCACTTTTAGGGATTACGCATCTGTGGGTTATTCTGGGAAATAGTGGTAACTTTTGGCACTCCAACGTACTGAGTGGCAATCGTTTAAGGAAGTTTAAGATTTGGAGATTGACGATTCCTCGTTCTACCCAGATTTGCGTAGTGAATTATTGATTTAGACAGACTAATTTTGCAGCCCGAAAAGAAAGTCGAACAAGTAAAATTAGTAAAGTATGAAGTCAACTTACAGTATCATCTTCTACATGAAGAAAGAGAAAGCAAGAAAGGATGGAACCTATCCAATCTTCGGTCGTATCACAATCGATGGTGCCAAGTCGCATTTCAGTTGCAAGGTCTATTGCAAGCCCGACATCTGGGAAGTGAAAGGTGGTCATGCCATCGGCAAGAGTCTGTCGGCCCGCAACGTGAACACGCAACTTGATGCCATTCGCGGCAAGGTCAACGACTACTACGACGAGATTATGCGTCGTGACGGCTATGTGACTGCAGAGAAACTGCGTAATGCCTATCAGGGTCTGGAGTTCCGCTTCAATTCTATTATGACAGTCTTCGAACAGTTCATTGAGGACTACGAGAAACAGGTTTCGGGCGGTCTGAAGTCACCAACGACGCTGCGAAAATACAAGGCAGTTTATAAGCACTTGGGAGAGTTTTTGCAGATGCGTTTCCATTTGAGTGACCTATCTTTGAAGGAAATAAAGCCTTCGTTTATATCTGACTTTGAAATCTTTCTGAGCGTCGATAAGATGCTCAAGCACAATTCTGTCTGCCGTTATGTCAAGCCAGTCATGATGCTTCTTCATCGTGCACAGGAAAACGGGTGGATAGTCCGTTATCCGTTTTCGGATTATCAGATACATGAGGAAGAGCCGGACAAGGGCTTTGTGACAAAAGAGGAGATGCAGATGATGATGGACTATCCTAAACTGAATGCCAAGCGTACATTTGTCCGCGACTTGTTCATTTTCTGTTGCTTCACAGGAATCTCGTACATTGATTTAAAGAATCTGACGAACGACAACATCATTGTGAATCCTGTCGACGGGAGCAAATGGATACACTATCGCCGTCAGAAGACGGGAGTGGAGGCAGATGTAAAACTGTTGGAGGTTCCTTTGAAGATTATTGAGAAGTATGATGGCCTGTGTGACGATGGACATGTGTTCAAGGTTCCAGCCTTCTATTCCTGCTGTAGCATCATTCGTACTGTTGCCAAACTGTGCGGGATTGACAAGCATTTGACCTGGCACCAGGCTCGCCACTCGATGGCAACAGTTGTTTGCTTGTCGAACGGAATGCCTATTGAAGTGGTGTCGTCGGTATTGGGCCACAAGAACATCGAAAGCACTCAGATTTATGCCAAGATCACCAAGGAGAAGCTGGGCTGTGAGATGGATAAGTTGTCGAAGAAACTAAAGAGCATTTCTGAGTTCAAGAGTTGCAAGCATATATATAAATAATGTGGAGGACAGGATTATGATGAAAAGAGACCTGATAGTATTCGAGCATGAGCGATTCGAACTGACGGGCTATGATGTTTGGATGACGGCTGGTGAGATTGCGGGGTTGTTTGACGTAACGATTATGAAAGTTCGCGGCATCGTTAACAGGATGCGAAAGGGATTGGCGGTCAATCTGGACATGATCAGCAAGTACGACCTGTTGGAGAACGGCTATAAGGACGAACTGTATAACCTGGAGTGCATCATTGCCATCGCCTACTACATTCACAACGGTCTGTCGGTTGAGTTCCGCCATTGGATCTGTGACCGCGTAACCCGCCGTAAGGAACGGGCTATGATAGTGTACTTCTGACCGTGTAGATACGTGTCTGGTGGCGCAGGTGGCTTGGAAACTCTAAGCCATCCTGCGCCATCAGTCGTTTTCCTTGGGCAGTCCGGGCAGAGCGTTCTACCTTTGTGCTGTCAAAATGAGAATAATATGGAAATCGTAGTAATAGAGAAAGAAACTTACGAGCGGCTTCTGTCAGAGATGCGCCAACTGGCTTCCCGTGTTGAACTGCTCGACCGGAAGAGCAAGGACAGACGGCTGTCGAAGTGGTTGAATGGCGAAGAGGTGTGTGAACTGCTGCACATCAGCGAACGTACACTACAGACCCTCCGCTCACTCCACAAGATTGGCTATGCCCAGATTGGCCATAAGTTCATGTATCGTCCCGACGAAGTAGAACTGGTTAAGAAACAGTTATCCACCTATTTCAACAACTGAGACAATGGAAGAACAGAATATCATCACCACCAACGACCAGCAGATTGCCGACGTACTGAACATGATGCACAAGGCCAACATCAAGGCTGCAAAGATGACAGGAACCTATCGCCCGACGCTTGACGGCGAACGTCTGTTGACAGACAAGGAACTGTGCGACTTTCTGCATGCCTCCCGCAAGACGCTCCAGATATACCGCAAGGAGAAATTGCTGCCGTATATCGAACTGAAGGGCAAATGCCTTTACCGAGAGAGTGACATAGAGCGTATATTAAGGAAGAACTACCATGCTGCGATATAAACTTGATACAGCCACCCTTTGATTTTATTCGAAATTTTGTGCCTGACACTGATTGAAAGTCCTGAATTGTCTGCTCTTTATTCCATATAGGACATAAAATGTATGGCAATGAAATTTCAGAAACCCAAAAGGAACACTCCCATCGCGACACTAATCAGGAACTATGTGAACAAGAAGAGCGGCAAGGTGTCTGTATCAAGGGAGGAAATCAAGTGGCGCTTCGACCATCTCGACTGGAAAGATCAGAAGAAAATCCTTATCGCATTCCTGGATTCGGGAATCTCTGACCGTGAATGGGCATACTCCAAGATGCTTGACAACTGGGATGAGTCGTTTCTGCCGAAGGTCAAGGAACTATGGGAAACTTACCACGAATACAAGTGCTCGTGGTCGGTCATCCGCTACTTTCCCCTGAACTACATCAAAGAGCACATCGAAGAATTCACAGATGAGCGTGACTATTACTTCATCTGTCTGCGACTAGCCAAGGACAAGGATTACGCCATCGACCGTTCCAAACTTTCGAAGAAGGATTATCTGGCCATGCTGTGGCATACAGGCCGCACTATCTCCGACGACGATGCAAGCGACACTCTGTTCGGCATTATTCATGACTGCTGCTTTGCAGATACCTTCATGTCGAGACTTGAGCGTGTCGGTGAAGGTCGTTACGACAATGTGATTACGCCAGCCAACTTCCGTGAAGTCAATCTTGCCATCTACTATCTGCTGAAGTTGGAGAAAGACAATGTTGTGCAACAGTTTGAGCAGTGGAACGAACAGGTTGAGGATGCCATCAACGACAGTCCCGAATTCAAATCCATCGACCGAAATGATTTCTTCCACGACTACGAATACGACCGTCGCCGAGTAGAGATAGCCAATCTCTATGCCTTTCAGGCTTTGGACGAAAAATACAAGTTACCCTCAGACCCGACCATAGAGCAGATGCGGCAGACTATGGAACAGAATCAGGAATGGGCAAGGATGCAGAGAGAACAACCACCCCATAACCACTATCAAATATCAGAAATAGACTACGACAATACGGATTATGATGGAGAAGATCCACTGCCTTTCTAATATCAAAAATCGGGTGCGGTACATCACGTATCACACCCGAACCATGTATTATGAATAAAAGAAGAAATTATCTGTTCTGTTCGCGTTCCCTCGACTTCCTTCTGTCCTCCTTGATGCGTAGTTTCAGTTTCTCGCTCATGTCATCGAGGAAGAAAGTGGCACTACTGTACTCATAGCGGCCCTTGATGTCAACGTACTTGCGGAAGTAATCAACAGGCTTCATGCCGAAAATCTTGAAAACAGCATTAAACAAGTCCTGCTTTTTGATTTCACCGTCGTTGATGCACCCCACTTCGTTGAAGGCATAGACCAGTTCCACCAGGTCGATAACCTTGCCCGTCCATTTCAGTCCAGAGTCGATATTGCCCTTGGCTTTTACCAGTTCGTCGGCCATCTGCTGAATCTGTTTCAGGAACTCCGAAGCCTTGTCTGCGTACTTCTGTTGCCCCAGATAAGGCATCAATTCCACCTCCGTATAGGTGAGCATGATGCTCAGTTCCACTTTGCTGACCGCTTTCTCGCACTGTTCCACCACCAGACCGATGAAACTGTCGTAGTCTGCGCGGATGTTGTCAGCATTGCCGCTTTCCAAGTCACGGAAGAAGTCCGTGTCCGTCAATATGTTGTATGTCATTGCTTACTACTTTTTACTTGTTACTAAATGCGTTTATTTGCGATCGCACTTGTAACATAAACATGGGTGCAAGCAAAAAGAACTCGTTTTCAGACAGCCGGTTCCTAACTGTCTGAAAACGAGAGCGATTAAATTATGTTAATAAAAAAGCGGCTCAGAGGCTGCCCGAAATTTTGGGCAAAATTTGCCCAAAGTCCCCAAATTTGCCCAAACTTGTCCCAAGTTCCTCAAAGACAGAAAGCCTCAGTGTCTGCCTCTTTCTGGAACTTCAATGCCAAAGTATTTGATACGCTTGAACAGATTCCTCCTGCTGATGCCAAGTGCATCGGCAGACTTCTCCCTGTTATAGCCAAACGAAACCAGTGCCTTAATGATTCTCTCCTTCTCTTCTTCCTCTCCATGCAACTTCAGGGATTGAGCTGAGTCGGTTGCAGGGTCTGCGGCTATGGCAAGGTGCTCAGGCAGAATCGTGTTGCCATCGTATTTCTTGATGGCAGCAGTTATCACCTTCACCAGTTCACGCACATTTCCGGGCCACGTGTACATCTCAAGTTTGCTTGCCGCTCCCTTTGAAAGTGTCCTGTCCTTGTCAAGACTCTCCATGAAGAATGTCGCCATCGGAACGATGTCGGTAGCCGTCTCGCGCAATGGCGGTACATGGATCACATCCTCACAGATAAGGTCAAGGAACTCCTGTGACATTCCGCCTCTTCTCACCAGGACTTCAAGGTCAATATCCGATGTGCTGATGACCTTGAATGAGATTCGTCGCTTCCTGTTACTGCCTATGCGTACATACTCACCATTGGTCAGCACTCCCGCAAGCATCTTCTGTACGCTGAGCGGCATCTCATCCACATTCTCCAGGAAGAGAAAACTGTCATTCGCCATTTCCAGTATTCCGTCCGTAGATTTCACGGCACTCGGGAATGACCCCTTATGATGTCCGAAGAAATATTCCTCCACGTGCTCCATTTCTTCCAGAGTCTTGCATGGCACATGGGCATAGTCGCCCTCGTGCAGTCCCTGCATGGCCAACAAGTCCTCCACAAGATGCCCTCTGCCTGTTCCGCTCTCTCCGACAACTACCAGACGAATGTCGGTTCTCGCATAGTTCTTCATGCTTTCATAGAGAGACGCGAACAGCGGACTCCTGCGCCTAAATATCAGTCGGCTTTCACGCTTGTCGCGAAGATCCTGTTCCTGCATGATTTCCTTGATCTTGGCATAGAACTTGTCATCCATCTGCTCCTTAGGGATATAACTCTTCGCTCCTAATTCAAGCGTCTCGATAGAGTTTTCCATGGAGCCGAAACCCGTCATCAGGAAGAACATCTGATGATGCCCGTTGTCGCGCATCCATCTGAGGATGTCGGTACCGTTCGTGCCATTTTCGTCCTTCAGCATGAGGTCAACCAGCAGCACGTCGTTCTTCCCGGCACGCTCTATGAGCCATTTCGCCTTCTTCACGTCATAGCAGCCGACAGCCTCAATGCCCATGTCCGCAAGCCTGTCACAGACTCCCTGACAGTAGGACTTGACATCGTCAACAACAATCACCTTGCTCATACCTCGCTGCTCTGAATCTCCTTACATTTGGCAATGACTATTTCCGCCATCTTGTCAATCTCAGCCATGTAGGTTGCCAGACGATTGGCAGCACCCATGTTCCTCTGCTTCGCTATTTCCATCACCGGATCAACCAGTACCCCTATACGATACGGAACCCAACTGCTCTTCAGACTATGTGCCAGTTTGTTCATCTCGTCGAAATCCATATTGTCCATAGCATCGTGCAGTCCGTCCACGGCATCCTCCGTCTCATCAATCAGGAATCCAGCCACGGACTTTCGGAGCCGTGAAAAGTCAGGTGTAACGGTTCTTGTGCTTTTGTCGATAACCTCATTGATGACGTTGACCATGGCATCCACATCAGCCGTTTTGGGGATAAACTCTGTAAATCCAGCATTGAGAAATTCCTCACGCATTTCCTCGCCGGACGACGTGGAGACGATAACTGGGACAGTCTGGCTATTGGCCACCTTGGACTTGCGCATCAGATCAAGCAGTTCACGTCCCGATTTGCCAGGCATCTGCAAGTCGAGCATGACCAGCGAATAGTTCCCGCTACGGAGCATGGTAAAGAACTTATCGGTATTATCGCAGACATCACATTCAAAGCCGTTCCGTTCCAGTATCTCTTGCGTCATCAGCAACCAAACGTTGCTGTCATCAACTACAAGCACTCGCTTTTTCTTGTCTGAGGCTTTCATAACTTCCGTGTTCAAAGACTCGTCCCTCATCTCTGCAACAGCCATTGGCAGACTGACATGGAAACTTGTCCCTTCTTCAGAAGAATCAAACGTAATCTTTCCACCCATCAGGTCAACAAGCATCTTGACTGTTGAGAGACCAATGCCAAAGCCTTCCTTGCCAGTGGCTACAGCATTCGGGAAACGTGTGAATGACGAGAACACGCGTTCCCTGTCTTCTGGCCGGATGCCGATGCCCGTATCACAGACAATCATGTCGAGTGTACCATTACCATAGGATATATCAAGCTTTACGCTGCCCTTCCTAGTGAACTTAAAGGCATTGTCGAGCAGGTTCATTGCAACATGGCAGATTTTCTCATAGTCTCCATGAAGGATAAGTCTCTTGGGCTCCGGCTTAATAAAGTCGATTCGCTTTTCCTCAGCTATACAGTCGAAAGCTCTTGTCAAGCTGTTCGAAAGCTCTATCATGCTGAAATCTCTTGGCTTCAGTACGCCCTTGTTACTCTCTAACCGGAAGTAATCAAGCAACTGGTCTATCATACTACGCAGTTGCTTGGCAGAAAACTCGATGGTCTTGATATACTTCTCATTCTTAGTCGGGCTCTTGGCTTCCATGTCGTTGTAGCCGAGGATGATGCTGAGCGGCGTACGCAAATCATGGACTATGGAGTACATCATTTTGCTGCGCCCGTCCACCATTCTTCTGTTCTTTTCAACCTCAATCGAGAGCTTCATCGATTCTACTGCCAACTTATGAGATTCCTGCTGGCGCATTTTCGATTCCCTTTCAAGTTTTCTGGTCTCGTTTTCCAGTTTTGCAGATTCGTCTTCAAGGGCTTTCATCACTTTCTTCCTGCGTTTGGAATTCCAATAGTTTACACCAAAGATGAAAAACAGGAATGCCATACCTCCCATGAACGTATGCCGTCCGATGGCACTGGCCTTCTCCAGCATCTCTGAAGCTTTTTTCTCTGCCTTGTTGTCATCCTCGTCCAGAATCTGGCTCATGTTCACGTCCAGCCATTTGTTTACTTCCACAAGACTGTCGTTCAGTATGTTCAGGTTGATTTTGCAAAGTTCTTTGTCGATGAAAGCTATCTCATTTATGGACGGTACCGTAACTGTTCTGTTCTTGCTCATGGATGTGACTTCCTCCCTGCTGCTTCTGAACACATGGCCAGTGTAGTGCTTCACATACGTCTCAGTATCCTTTACCATCACCTTCCTGTCTTTCCTCAGATGATCGTCGTTTACATTTCGTTTTTGAAAAGTTGAGTATATCTCAGACATAAGATGCCCTTTCAAACTGAGAGCCGTCTTCACTGAGTCAATCTTAGTCTTTGCATATAAGTTACCGAGCGAGTCAATTCTTATAAGCGATTCAGCAAGTTTTCTTTGGTATGCTGCAGAATCTGATGGAGTCCATTCATAGACGCTCTCGCCCAAATGGTCGAGTTGCGAGGTGCTTTTCATTGCCCCATGAATGGTTTTGAACTGTTCCTGACTGTTGGATGACTCTATGATTACATCTTGCAAGAGATGCCACCGCCAATATCCAAAAGCAAAAATGCCTACAAACAATCCTATGTTGATAACATTCGTTACCAGAAAATCAATCTTAGTCCTTTTCATTTTAGCACAATCTTTTAGAGGTCGTTAACCTAAACAATCTTATATTTTTCTCGCATGGTGCGGAAATGAAGTGCAAAGGTAAGAAAAAACAATCTTTAAATGTGTACCTGGTACACTTTTCTGCATTTGTTTGCATAAAAAGCCTCTGTGAATTGACGTACATCAATTTCACAGAGACTTCAAAAGCAGTTGGAAGACGATATTTGCCTAAAGTTTGTGACCGTTGAAATGCTTTTGCACCTCGGCATTCCTCTCAGGTGCAGGCTCAGAAACGGACATCACCACTTTCTTGTCCTCATCCTGCGCTTCCTTGGCATCCTGCTTGTCAGACTTGCTTGGTGCCAGGTCGAGTGTAATCTTGCGGTCGAGTGCGGCCAGTTTGTTCTTCAGGTCGCGTAGTTCCGTTTCCTTCTTCCATTCCTTGTTAATGGTCGGCATGAGCTGT
>JAEEGL015262570.1_pt1 | contig 73424 bp, 56 predicted proteins | sample 9134231 | NCBI WGS metagenome assembly JAEEGL01 (sample SAMN16246548, study PRJNA631951) | gut metagenome | biome: gut microbiome; feature: rumen; material: fiber-attached | host: Bos | place: Iran: Karaj | collected 2018-10 | reverse complement strand
CTCAGTTGCTCCCTTAAGAGCAAGACCAAGATCACTGTTATCAACAACACGCAGCAAACTCTGAAAGGAAATGTCGTCAAAAAGAAGTACAACAAAGAATACGAACATCTTCTTTCTGATCTCGTCCGCAAGTTCTGGCTCCTCGATCTCGAGAGTTTCCATGATATGCTTTTCTGTTGCACGGTCTACTGTATTGAGGATTTCTACAACTGCATCTACACCACCAACAATTGTGTAATCCTGGTTTACAAGAGATGAAAGCTTTGATTCCAACACTTTTTCTACTTCCTTGATAGTATCAGGACTTGTTCTGTCCATGGCTGCAATACGCTTGGCAACGTCCGCCTGTCTGTCAGGTGGAATTGCAGATAAGATAAGCGCACTCTGTGACGGTGACATGTATGACAAAATAAGAGCTATTGTCTGAGGATGCTCATCCTGAATAAAGGTAAGGATCTGTGAAGGCTCAGTTTTTCTGATAAATTCAAAAGGTTTAACCTGAAGTGAAGCGGTAAGCTTACTGATAACGTCGAGAGCCTTATCTTCACCGAGAGCTTTTTCAAGAAGCTCTTTGGCATAGTTGATACCGCCTTCTGCAATATACTGCTGAGCAAGGCAGACACCATAAAACTCTTCCAAAACAGCCTCTTTTATCTGAGAAGTGACACTTCTAGTATTGGCTATTTCAAGGGTTAGCTCCTCTATTTCCTCTTCCTTTAGATGTTTAAATATGGCGGATGATTTCTCTGGACCAAGTGCGATCAAGAGAATGGCCGCTTTTTGTGTGCCAGTAAAATCGGCAATCAGGCTGGCTGCGCCAGCAGCGCCAGTAGCTTCAGCATCCATATATGTTTCTCTCCCCAAGTTATAATATTATTAGACCCCATAGTCCTCGTTCAACCAGTTGCGAAGAAGGGTTGCAGCGGCTTCAGGATTCTCATCAACAAACTTCTCGATAAGTCTCTTAGTTTCAGAGCCTGTATCCATTTCAATATCTGAAAGAACTTCTTCTGGCTGAGACTCAAGGAGCTGCTCAACAGAAAGCTCCTCGGGCTCTGGTTCTTCCTCTGTCTTCTTGCTGGTCCACATACTTCTGATAACGATAAAGGCAAGAAGTCCAAGGATGATGAGAATTGTAAGAATCTGCAGAATATCAGTAACAGTGATATTTGCACCAGTCTTATCCAAAAAAACATATTGCGTATATGCCGCCATTGCAACATTTTCAGCAGCAATTCCAGTAGCCTTTGAAACTACATTTATCATATCTTCAGGTACAGTCAGTGCAACCGGCTCTGTGTTTGCTGTCTTGTACTCATTCCAGGATAAATCACCGTTAGCAGCCCTATCGTAATTTTCTTCCTTCATAACAACGTAATTTATAGCTGTCACTGAAATAGATGATTCATCATATTTTATTGAGCCTGGAAGTGTTGTTCTCGTTTTAATATCTTCATTTGGAAGATAATCTCTTACTTCCTCAGAAATTGTGGAACTGGAATTTGTGTTATCCTGAGTGACATAGGTTGTCATGTCATCTTCATTGGTATCCGTTCCAGGAATTCCGCTAACTCCATTTACATTCTCTGCGTTATAGATAGATTCATGGCTTAAAACGCCCTGGGTCTGATCTTCAGCGGGTGTGTAATTGTGCTCTGTATATTCCTCCTTAGAATTATCCATTACCAGGTTGCTGGCAACTTCTATATCATCGTATAGCTTAGTCCCTAAAAGAACCTTTTTAACTTCACTTTTTACAATCTGTTCAGCCTTAGTCTTAAGATTAAGCTGGGTGCTTGCAATTCCTGCGTCAGTTGTCTCTTCGCTTCCTGAAAAAAGAAGATTGCTGGCTGTATCCATAATAACTATGTCGTTAGTAGTTTTTTTACCAAGAGCTGTAGCTACGCCCTTTGCAAGAAATACTGCATTTTCTTCATTGAAGCTGTCAGGATCAGATATGTCAAGGATAACAAAGGCAGAGGCCTCATCCTTATTGCCAATTAAAGTTCCATCATTATCAGGAATATTTAATGTGATATTTGCAGACTCGATAGCATCAAATTTAACGATCATTTCATGCTCAAGTTCGCTTTGAAGATATTTTACATATTTTTTCTGCTTATCAGATTCGGTGGTTGAAAAACTGCCTTCAGTAACATTTTCAATGCTATAAGCATAGGACTGAATGTCATTTGCACCTAAAAGTAGACTGGCTTCAGCTTTGTCTTTTTTAAGAACCCTAAATTCCAGTCCGTCATCCGATATTTTATAATTGATTGAATTGGAATCAAGAAGCTCCTTTATCTGAGAAGCTTCTTTTGCAGAATCGGCCTGTGCCAAAAGATAATATTGAGGCTGGTTAAGTACTGTAACCAAAATGATAATGGTGAGCACCACAACAGTCCCAGCACCGACTATCAAAGTCTTCTGCTTGGCTGTAAACTGGTTCCACCAATCGAGAATTTTCTGCCATAAGGCTTTTAATCTTTCAGCCATGGTTTCTCCCTCCCCTCATATTCTAATCTTGTGAAAATCGCGTTATGCAAAAACCTTCTTACTTCGTACTCTAGCTATGCTACTCTTACACCTGCATCTGAGTGAGCTCTCTATAGGCAGACAAAGCGCGGTCCCTCACCGCAATTGTATACTGAAGAGCTGTCTGTGCCTTCTGAAGCGCAATTGACAGATCATGAGTATTGTTGGTCTGACCAAGTGCCCATTTGATTTCCTCATTCTCTGCGTCAGAAAGATATGCATTAGTAGTATTTATGTTCTCTAATGCCCTGTCGAAAATGCTGTTAAAAGAGTTATTATCATCATGAGGTCCAAGTACGTTATAGACCTTGCTGTTATATTTTTCAGCATTTCGGATAACATCAGACGATACATTTCGAAGCTGTGATATGTCAAGAGATGCCATTTATTATCCCCTCCTAAATGACCATCCATGGCTTTTAATATCTTATGTCGCTCCATTATCATGCTTTTTATTTATTTTATTATGACTGGCCAAGTTCAAGTCCTCTGGTCGCAATGTTCTTACTTGCGTTAAATGCTGTTGCGTTAGCTTCGTAGGACCTGCTGGCGTCTATTAGGTTTGTCATCTCAGTAACGGTATTAACATTTGGATATGTAACGTAGCCGTTGGCATCAGCGTCAGGATGTGAAGGATCATAAACAATATTCATCTGAGTCCAGGTATCATCCTGCACTTGAGTTACCTTTACGCCGCGACCTGAGTAATGATCTAGTCGTTCATTTAATATTCTTGAAAAAGGTGTCTGTGTTCCTTTTTCTGCAAATCTGACTACCTTCCTTACATAAGGAGTTCCGTCAGCAGTTCTTGTAGTATTAGCATTGGCGATGTTTTCAGAAATAATATCCATTCTGAAACGCTGCGCCGTCATGCCTGATGAATTAATGTTAAAGGAATCAAATATATTCATATTCCCTCCTTGCCATGTGGCTTTAAAGGTTACAACCAACTATCTTCAAAGAATCAATTTAAAATTTATGATGACTTGCACACTGCCTGAAGGTTCTGGAATTCAGCCTTCAGTCCTGTCATAAGTCCCTGGTATTTGATCTGGTTGGCAGCAAGGGTAACGCTCTCTGTATCAATATCAACGTTATTCTTATCTAGTCTGTATGAAAAATTCGAATAATCGTTAATTACGCGAGGCCTTAGCTCATGTTCTTTAAGTCCAGCTACTTTAGCATCCATAGAAACATATCTTGAATTGCCAAGTGCCCTTTCTAATTCATCCTCAAAATTAAGATCCTGTCTCTTATAGCCTGGAGTGTCCACATTGGCAAGATTGTTAGCAATAACCTCGTTGCGAAGCCAGGAAGCATCAGCAGCCTTATCAAGAACATTGATATAATCAAACGCATTACTGTTAATCATCCTTGTCCTCCTCTAAAATAGGGCAAACTACAGACACGATATCTTATTATATTAATAATATGATTTTTTGTACTAAAATACAAGCAATTTATACTTTATATAGTGTCTTTATTGCCAAAATACTACAATATTTGGAAAAACAAAATGAAGGGATTCACCAAAAATCGATAAATCCCTTCATCAATAATCCATCCTGTATAAAGTTTATCGGCTATTTACATCTCTGCCTTAAGCTTCTTGATCTCATTGAAGACCACATCATTTGTTACCTTGATGTAGGTTCCCTTCATGCCAGAGGATCTTGATTCAATTACACCTGCGCTTTCAAACTTTCTAAGAGCATTTACGATAACGCTTCTGGTAATTCCAACCCTATCTGCTATCTTACTGGCTACCAGAACACCTTCCATGCCATCTAGTTCATCAAAGATGTGGATGATGGCTTGCATCTCTGAAAATGAAAGTGTACCAATAGCAGATTTAACAACAGCCAGCTTTCTGGACTCTTCAGCATTCTCTTCGTTGACTGCCCTTAACATTTCAAGTCCTACGACTGTGGTACCATACTCGCAAAGGATAATGTCATCAATATCATATGGGGCATCAGTCTTGTAAATAAAAAGTGTTCCTAGCCTTTCTCCAGCAATCTCAATTGGAGTAATGATAGCCTGAAATTTAGAAAAATCAATCCCTTCAAATCCCAAAGTCTCCAGATTGACATTTTCTTTTGTTGAAAGAATTGTAAGTAATCTCTCATTAAGCATAGGATCGATAAAAGATCCGACATTGTCAACTAAAAGGTCGCTTAAGGACTCCACATTGGCGCTCTCGCCTATACCCAGAACTTTGCCTTTCTTACTGATAACAAACATGTTAGAAGATAGAATGTCGCACAACACTCTGCAAATGTCATTAAATACTACCTTGCCAGAATTACTGTTATGCAAAAGTTTACCAATTTTACGGGTCTTATCTAGTAGCTGCACACTACTCATCAGAGTTCTCCTTTATGTTTATTTTCCCCAAGCGTATGATTATATACGCAATATCGTAGATTGCACACCTACGCTATTGTTATGATAGCATAAAAAAATAGGCGCTTCAAACAATAAAGCGCCTACAATTATGAAAATTAGGTTAAATTTTCAGAAATCTCTATTTTATGAAAATTACATTTACTTTTCTTCTTTTTGTGGTTTATCCATTACAAAGCCGCATTCCTGATTGCTGCAAGCAAGTTTATTACTCTTAGCTACCATAAAGTTACCACATTTAGGACATTTCTCTTTAACTGGTCGAGCCCAGGACATAAAATCGCATTCTGGAGCATCAATGCAACCATAGTAAATTCTGCCTTTTCTAGTACGTTTAAGTACCAGATCCTTACCACATTTAGGACACTCAACACCAATCTTTTCAAAATAAGGCATAGTGTTCTTGCACTCAGGGAATCCAGGGCAAGCAAGGAATTTACCATGAGGGCCATATTTGATAACCATATTTCTGCCGCAATTAGGGCATATCTCGTCAGTTACTTCATCCTGTACCTGAATCTTCTCCATCTCTTTTTCTGCAGCAGCTACTGCCTCATTAAGATCAGGATAGAAATTCTCAATAACTGTCTTCCACTTTACGCTTCCCTCTGCTATTCCATCAAGAAGTGCCTCCATATTGGAAGTAAAGTTAACATCAACGATCTGTGGGAAGGCATCGTTCATCATCTTGTTAACTGCCTGACCAAGCTCTGTTATAAAGATAGCTTTATTTTCCTTGGTAATATAGTGTCTAGCAAGTATTGTAGAGATAGTTGGCGCATATGTACTAGGTCTTCCAATTCCAAGAGCCTCAAGGTCATGAACAAGTGAAGCTTCTGTATAATGTGGCGCAGGCTGAGTAAAGTGCTGTGCACTATCAAAACTGCCAAAAGAAATCTTGGTATTAGTGTCAAGATTCTTCATAAGGACATTCTTCTCAATCTGATCCTCATCATCTGTATAAACATTTAAGAAGCCATCAAATACAGTCTTAGAAGCTGCTACAGTAAATCTGTGCTCTCCCGCGTCAATCTTGACCGATGTTGTCTCGTATTTAGCTGGAGCCATGCGACTTGCCATAAATCTTCTCCAGATCAACTGATAAAGTCTAAACTGATCTCTTGAAAGGAAATCCTTGACCGCAACTGGAGTATTCTCGATATATGTTGGCCTTATAGCCTCGTGCGCATCCTGGATCTTGGCATCGCTCTTTTTGGCTGTTGCACCCTCAGAAAGGTACTTGTCACCAAAATTATTCTTGATATATTCATTAGCAGCAGCTACAGCCTCATCTGATACACGTGTCGAATCTGTACGAAGATATGTGATAAGACCTACTGTTCCCTGCTTGCCAAGTTCTATTCCTTCATAAAGCTGCTGAGCAACTCTCATGGTCTTCTGGGTTGAGAAGTTAAGTGCCTTGGAAGCCTCCTGCTGAAGTGTAGATGTAGTAAATGGAAGTGGTGCCTTCTTGGTTCTCTCACCTTTTTTAACATCACTTACAACATACTTTTTACCCTTAAGCTCAGCGCATATCTTATCAAGTTCTTCCTTGGACTTGATTTCTTTCTTCTCATTGCCAATACCATAGTAGTGAGCTACAAGGGGCTTCTTTTCCCCTTCTGCATTAAGATTAACATCCAGTGTCCAGTACTCACTAGGGATAAATGAATCAATTTCTTCTTCTCTATCAGCAATAATTCTAAGAGCTACAGACTGAACACGGCCTGCTGAAAGGCCTCTTTTAATCTTGGACCAGAGAAGTGGAGAAATACTATATCCAACCATTCTGTCCAATACTCGACGAGCCTGCTGAGCATCTACAAGATTCATATCTATATCCCTTGGATGCTTCATAGCCTCTTTAACAGCGTTCTTGGTGATCTCATTAAAGGTAACTCTCTGTACCTTAGCCTCTGCTTCATCAAGCTTAAGTGCCGCGATAAGGTGCCAGGAAATAGCCTCACCCTCGCGGTCCGGGTCAGTTGCAAGATAAACGTGATCTGCCTTCTTGACTTTCTTGCGAAGATCAGCAAGAACATCACCCTTACCTCTTATTGTTATATATTTAGGCTCAAAATCATGCTCAACATCAACGCCCATCTGTGACTTGGGAAGATCTCTTACATGACCATTACTGGCTGCTACATCGTAGCCAGTGCCCAAAAACTTCTTGATAGCCTTCACCTTGGTAGGTGACTCAACTATAAGAAGTGAGTTTTTCTTGTTGCTAGTTGTCTTTGTTGCCATACTAATTGGAAAGTCCCCTTCATAATAATTTGCGTAAACATCAATTCTTATTAATATACAACTTTAAAGATTAAGTCAAGTGTCCAATTATGAACACTTGACTTAAGTCTATCTTATAAACAAAATTTTATCGAATATTAGTTGTTTTTAGGAAGCCAAGCAGTTTCCTTAGGTGTCTTCTTGACAAATGGTCTTGCAACAGCCTGCTTTAAGCCATTTGGAAGAATGTATTTAAGCTTATCTTCAGCTTTTCTCATTGTTGAGCAATCTGGGTTATCTCTTGTAAGCTTGATAGCATCAAATTCGCAACGTGTTGTGCAAAGTCCACATCCTACGCACTTGTTAGGATCAACTATTGATGCACCACATGAAAGACAACGTGATGTTTCCTTCTTGACCTGCTCTTCTGTAAAGACAAGCTTATTGTCGCGGAATGAAAGCTTACCATCAGTATTCTTGACACCAGGCTGCTGACGTCCAACGTGGTCATAATCCTTAACAAGAATATCATCCTTATTAAGTTCGATAAAGAAGTTAGGATCACGGCCAATTGTAAGTGAAGAATGAGGCTGAACAAATCTATGGATGGATTCAGCACCCTCTCTACCACATGCTATAGCATCAATAGCAAATCTTGGTCCATAGAACATATCTCCACCTACGAAGATATCTGGAACTGTAGTCTGGAATGTTACGCTGTCCGCAACTGGAGCAGGGCCTCTAAATTCAACCTTCTCATCCTTAAGAAGATCTCCCCATACAGTTGCCTGACCAACTGAAAGGATAACATTAGAGCATGCAATCTCCATAGTCTCGTTCTCATCATACTTAGGATCAAAACGACCCTCTGCATTCTTGACCTGAGTACACTTCTTAAATACGATACCCTTTACCTTGCCGTTCTCTGTAAGGATTTCCTTAGGACCCCATCCGCCTCTAAGCTCGATGCCTTCAGATTCAGCAACTTCGATTTCTTCTGGAAGAGCTGGCATAATATCACGAGTCTCAAGAGAAACCTGTGTTACCTTAGGTGATCCGCAGCGGATTGCTGTACGGCTAACGTCGATAGCAACGTTACCACCACCGATAACAACTGTATCTCCACTTAACTTGTAGCTCTCATCATCAATTACAGCATGAAGGATATCAACGCCCTTGATAACGCCCTCAGCGTCCTCTCCAGGAACATTTACACCACGTCCACCCTGACAACCGATTGCAATGTAAAATGCCTTATATCCATCTGCACGAAGCTGAGAAAGAGTAATGTCCTTACCAACCTCAACTCCAAGGCGAATATCAACGCCAAGCTTTCTAAGAACATCAACCTCAGCCTCGATAACATCCTTTTCCATTACGAAAGAAGGAATACCATAGGTAACCATTCCGCCTGGCTTTTTGTTCTTATCAAACAATGTAGGCTTATATCCCTTAAGTGCAAGATAGTAAGCACAGGAAATACCTGCAGGACCTGCACCAATAATAGCTACCTTCTCATCAAAGCCACCGCCAATCTTAGGAATTACCTTTTCTGGGATATAACGTGTAGCGGACTGAAGATCACGCATAGCTACAAATTTCTTAACTTCATCGATAGCAATTGCCTTATCGATAGTACCTCTTGTACATGCATCCTCACAGCGTCTGTTACATACATGTCCGCAGACAGCAGGAAGTGGGTTGTACTTCTTGATAAGAGCAAGAGCTTCTTCATATCTGCCCTGTGCTGCCATCTTGAGGTATCCCTGTACAGGAATATGAGCTGGACAAGCTGTCTTACATGGAGCTGTACCAGTCTTGTGAGTATTGATACGGTTAATATCACGATAGTCCTCAGTCCACATCTCTGGAGACCACTTCTTCTCTGTAGGAAGAGGCATCTTAGGATAAACAACCTCAGAACCATCCTTCTTGCAGAGCTTCTGACCAAGAGTTGCTGCTCCGGCAGGACAAACCTCAACGCATCGTCCGCAAGCTACGCAGTTCTCTTTGTCAACATGTGCAACATATGCTGAACGTGACATATTAGGAGTGTTAAAGAGCTGTGAAGTACGAAGAGCGTAACAAACATTTACATTACAGTTACAAATAGCAAATATCTTGTGCTCACCATCAATATTTGTAATCTGGTGAACAAATCCGTTATCCTCTGCCTGTTTGAAAATTTCAAGGGCTTCTTCCTTGGTAATATAACGGCCATCCTTCTGTGTCTCAACAACATAGTCAGCCATATCACCAACTGCGATGCACCAGCCTTCAGGATCGTCAGCGCATCCCTGTTCGAAAGTCTTTCTTGATCTTCTGCAGGAACAAGGAGATGCTGCATACTTGCCTTCGTAATAGTCAAGCCAGTAAGAAATCTTTTCAAGGTTGATAGCTTCTCCCTGCATGTTTATAGCCTTTTCAACTGGGATAACATGCATACCTACACCAGCGCCGCCCATTGGCACCATATGTGTAAGTCCTTCAAGAGGAATACGGCTCATTCTCTCGAAGAAAGCACCTGCTTCCGGGTGAGCCTCAAGAACCTGGTGGTTCATGTTTCCAAACTCCGCAGAACCAGGAACATACATAGGAAGCACATACTGCTTCTCATGCTTGTCGTTCTCATAGTTCCACTCTATAACGCCATTAAAAGACATCTCGTCGAGCTGCTTCTGAAGTTCTTCCCTTGTATATTCAGGGCAAAGAGCAGCAATCTCTTCAAATGTCTTAGGTTTACGCTTTTCAAGCTTCAGTGCGATCTCACACTGAGCATCTGTAATAAGGTTATAAAGGCCCCAATATTCAGGGCTTTCCTTGGTAATCTTTTCAATGCCAAGTTTAATATTCTTTCTGTCCGTAACTACCTTGGAAAATCTTGCAAGTGGTTCACGGAAAGGAGCATTCATATCTACAGAGTCAGGAATAACGCCTGCTCTTGGATCCTTCCTGTTACGATTAGGATCCAGGGAATATGGAGTCATCAGATCATTCATATCAAAACTATTCTTATCCATCTCTCTACCATCTTTCTTTAAAAAAGTTTACGTTGCCGCTATCTCTTTGATCATAAATTCATTGCCCCTCAAGAGATAAGTATGTTCACTGCCACAATTGGGGCATATCTTGCCATGTGCCACGGTTTCATATTCTGATTTACAATCCTCACAATAGGTCACAGCAGGAAGTGTCTCAATAATAAGTTCAGCTCCATTCATAAGCTCAGTCTTGGCTGCCGCCCATTTCCAAGCATCTGTTAAAAGAGATGGCACAACGCCTGAAACTTCTCCAAGCTGAAGTGTAACTGAATGTATCTTGGATATCTCATTCTCTTTGCCCACCTCTGTGAGGTCATCAATAATTCGGAAAACAACACCTAATTCATGCATATTTATATCTTTTCCTTTAGTAAGAAAACGCCAAGCGATAGCTTTTTTATGTTTATCGCCTGGCATCTTCTAGTCGCCTGTTATTTTATTATTTCATCAATCTGCTGTGAGAGCCAATCTGTCCACTCAGATATTCCCTCCCCAGTTTTAGCACAAATAGGGATTATCTTAGCGTTAGGATTACGCATAAGGATATATTCCTTACATTTCTCCAGATCAAAATCAAAATAAGGCATAACATCAATTTTATTTATAAGTACAACATCGCAAATTGAGAACATAAGCGGGTACTTAAGAGGTTTATCATGTCCCTCAGGAACTGATAAGATCATCGCATTCTTGATGCTACCTGTATCAAACTCTGCAGGACAAACCAGATTACCAACGTTCTCAAGGATTGCAAAATCAACATCCTCTACTCCCAGTTCGCGGATACCCTGTCTTGTCATATCTGCATCCAAGTGGCACATACCACCAGTGTGAAGCTGTATAGCCTTAACTCCAGTAGAAGCAATTGTCTTGGCATCTACATCTGAGTCGATATCAGCTTCCATAACACCTATTCTGTACTTGTCCTTAAGAGACTCTATTGTACGTGTAAGTGTAGTAGTCTTGCCTGATCCAGGTGAAGACATAAGATTCAAAAGAAATGTCTTGGACTCTCTAAGCTCTTGCCTAAGCTTATCTGCATCCTTGTCATTACTTTCAAAAATACTTCTCTTTACTTCGATGATCCTAACATTATCCATATTATTCAGCACGCTCCATTGCAAGTTTAAAGTCCTTGGTATCAGCAAATACTTCGTTAGCATAAGGATTCTTGCCAAGCTTAACTGATCTCTTGATGATCTCAGCTATGCAGATAACATTGATTGCAATTGCAAGAATTGCAACAAATCCCTGCATTCTTGGATCTGCTGTGATACCCATTGCTGCAATTGCTTCATTAGCAGCTGCAGTCTTACCCTGGCCATTATTATAAAGCTCAATAGCCTTAGCGTAAAGGTCCATTGTTGTGATTCCGTTTGCTGTTGCTCCGCCATAAACTGAAGGAAGAGCTGCTGCAAATTTTGAACTAAGCTGGAATGCAGGAACAACCTGAGCCCACATACACCAGATAGCAAGAGTATTAGCACGGTTCTGGATCCATGCGCCCTTGTTCCAGAAAGCATTAGCAAATGTAGGAGCAAGTAAAAGGGCAACACCGCAATACCATGAATGTGTAGGAAGGTTGAGATATGTGTACTCAAAGTTCCATACATCATAAGCAATGATGAACCATACAGTCATATCAGGCCAAAGCATATCAGCATGATTCTTGTCCTTTGAAGTGTAAAGGTGAACACAACCTGTCATACAGAAGATGTTGATAAGACCTGCAATGGCATTAACAACATTCCACCAGCCGCCATAGATGAATACACCCTCATTAGATGCCCACCATGCGCCTGAAAGGTTGCCTGTGATTGAGTAAGCTGCAAGAGCTGACTCCATATCAGATACATTAGCAATCATGATATTTGCAGCAACGATGAACCATGGGAACCAGGCAAACCATTTTTCTTTACCAATACCCCATTTGTACTTGATCATCATGAAGCCAACGCAGCCGATATCAGCAGCGTAGAGTTTGAAGTAGTGGAACCAACCGTCCATATAAGCAACAGTAGGGTTCTGTGCACCACCAAACATACCAAGATGTGCCAGAATGAAATAAACAGTAAGAATACATGGAATAACTACGAATACGAGCATTCCACCAGCCTTTGTTCTACGACCGATCTCGTTCATAAGAATAAGGCCACAGAAAACCAACACCCAGCCAATTAACTGCATAGCAGCATGATCGCTATAAAGTTGGAATAGCATAAAAACCTCCTTGCAATGTTGAAAAATATAGTTTGGTACAACATTGTCATATTTTTGACATTAGTATAGCATATTGCACAAATCTTTACAATATAACACAGAGTAAAGTATGCAATGTGGGGCACTAAATTATTAATAAATAGTTTCCTTATTTTTAATCTTTTCTTTAATATTTGGGAATTCTTATGCAATTATCTTGTTTGCAATTAGTTGTTAAATTCATCATATATTTTCGCAATTTTGCACTAAATTATCAACTAATCAAACAAAACTTTTTTCCTTTCTATCATTTCATCAATATTATCCATATAAAGTTTTATATCTTTGACATTATCGCATCTTTCGATTCTGCCGTTGCCATAAACCCTCTTGGTTACTGTGCCTGCGCCAAGAGCTACTATGGATTGGACTTCTTCATTGATTAAAATATTATAAATCCCGGCTTTTGCAGGTCTCGCATAGCCAGTATTTTCGAAATTGCCGCTAATGTTCTTTTGTCTATATAGATAATAAGGCTCAAGTCCAAGATTGCTGGCTCCCTTTTGAGCTATCTTCATCATTTCCTCTGTATTGTTGATGGATTCCATTATCGGGACCTTGAGTTCACCCTTTAGCTCTTTTTCATGGATAACTTCTGCAAGTCTTGAACCTCTCTTTATTGCCAGAGAATGAACTGTAAGGTCATCAGGATCAAGCTTTTTGATTTCATCTATTGTGTATCTGACATCCTCTGCAGTTTCCCCGGGAAGTCCCAGAATGATGTCCATATTGATGTTATCAAAGCCCTCTTCTCTTGCCATATTAAAAGAGTCAATAAGCTGCGCAACAGTATGCCTTCGGCCAATAAGCTTTAATGTCTCATCTCTCATAGTCTGGGGATTGACTGAAATCCTTGTTACTCCCATCTTTTTCATGGCTTTTAGCTTGTCTCTGGTAATAGAATCAGGCCTTCCAGATTCCACGGTAAATTCCTTAACGTGAGAACAATCAAGTTTTTCTCTCACATAACCAATAAGTCTCTCTATCTGATGAGGTTCAAGTGTAGTTGGAGTGCCACCACCAATATAAATTGTATCAAGAGTTTTTTCCTTGAAGTTTTCTGCCACGTAGTCAATCTCTTTTTCCAGACAGGAAATATAGTCGTCCACTACCTTGCTATAAGCTCCAATTGGATATGAAGTAAATGAACAATATAGGCATGTGGTTGGGCAGAAAGGAATTCCAATATAAAGGCTATAGCCATTTTCATAGTCTATTTCCTTCAGAATATCTTTTTCTCTTCTGGCTATGCTGATACTAAGCGCAATCTTCTCATCACTGACAAAATATGTATTTTTCATGTAGTCATAGATTTCACTGTCAGACTTGCCCTTATCTATCAGATTCATGGCAATCCTAGTGGGTCTAATGCCGGTAAGATTGCCCCAGGGAAGTTCTTTTCCGGTAGCCTTTACCAAAGCCTTATAGATTGCCTTCTTTAGGGCATTTTTGCTGGTATCAAAAGTACTACTATCACCACTTGTAGAAATATTTTCGTTCTTGGTAGTGCTAAGATAGTCAATAAATTCAGCACTCTCTACAACCTTAGGATCAATCAGGATCTTGACCTGTACTAACCCTTTGATGTACTCAGTTGTCTCTTCATTTATAACGATATTAACTGTGGTATAAGCATCTTCAAAACCGCTCTCTTTTTCAGAAGTCTCAGTTGTCACATTTTCGCTTATTATGACTTTGACGTCTTCATTACCATGAAAAGCTTTAAAAAGCGAATGGATATCATATTGGTACTTATCAACGTTTAAAAAAATCTTTTTCATAAAATGTTCCTCGTAAATATATGATCGAATCAAAAGCAGTAAGTATCTTACACTATAAAAAGTATAGGGACAATGATACACAATCATTGTCCCCTCACTATATATCAGTCATCTCATAAGCTAAAACTAAAAGCTAACTACCAGCCCAGTACAAATGGGTTGTATTCCTTCTCATGCTCGATTGTTGTGATCTCCCCATGTCCGGGATAAACACAAGTAGCATCTGGGAGAGTAAATAACTTGTCATTTATAGAGCGCAAAAGTTCGCTTGTGGAGCTTGTAGGGAAATCTGTTCTGCCAACAGATTCTTCAAAAAGAGTATCTCCCGCAATAACAAAGCCTCCCTCTTCACAATAATAGCAGCAACCTCCAGAGGTATGGCCTGGTGTGAATAATACCTTAAATGAGAGACCTGCAGCCTCCACAATATCTCCATCTCTATAGGTTATATCAGGATCTATCTTAAGATGCATTCCGTAGTCGTTGGAAAGGTTAAGATATGGGTCCTTGCACATGGCAATTTCTTTTTCATGGCAGCCTATCTTGGCTCCTGAAAGCTTTCTGAGTGCCTCTGCTCCGCCAATATGATCAAAATGGCCATGAGTAAGAAGAATAAGGTCTATAACAAAACCTTTTTCTGTAAGAGTGTTAAAAATATATTCGCCCTTATCTGCTGGATCAAATAGTACCCCATGCTTCTTGCCGTCATCAAAAGAAGCTCCCTCATCAAAGACAAAGAAGCAATTTGTTGCTACCATACCCAAAGTCATACAAGCTATCTGAATGTTACGTTTTCCCATTAGTCTATATGTCCTTTTAACCTGTTGTTCTCTCAATGTCGATGACACTATCGATCTGTCTTATCTTATCAACAATCTCACGAAGCTGATCTCTTGAAGATACCTGGAATGAAGTTTCCATTGTAGCAAGTCCTTGTTTGCTAGTTCTGGTATTCATCGAAATGATATCAATATCCTTTTCAGAAAGAGTTCTGGAAATATCGGCAAGAAGTCCACTTCTGTTATTAGCAAAAATCTTGATAGTAGCCGCATATTTGCCACCAGATCCAGGAGTATCTGACTGCCACTTAGCCTCTATAAGTCTTGTTCTGTCTTCTTCCTGCATTTTGATAACGTTGACGCAGTCCTTTCTATGAATAGAGACTCCACGACCTCTTGTGACAAATCCGCAAATATCATCACCTGGTACTGGATTACAGCACTTAGAGAATCTTACAGCCACGTCATGAACGCCCTTAACAATGATTGCATTGTCAGAACTTGAGATCTGCGGTGTCACATTGGACTCCGCAACAGCTGCAAGAACTTCCTCATCAGTGATATTTCGCTTATGTTCCTTATCACCAAGTTCCAGCATCTTATTAATGATCTGTCCCTCGCGAAGTCCTCCATGTCCTACAGCCGCTAAAATAGCGCTCCATTCACGGAAACCGTATTTTCTTGTAATTATATCCTGATACTCAGGCTTGGTTATAGCAAAAAGATCTATTCCCTTACTCTTACAATATTCTATAAGAAGTTCACGGCCTCTTGCTATATTCTCTTCCTTGAGTTCATTTCTAAACCACTGATTGATCTTGTTCTTGGTGGAAGTAGCCTTGGCAATTGCAAGCCAGTCACGGCTAGGTCCCCTCGAATTCTGACTGGTAACAATCTCTATTCTGTCACCATTTTGGATCTTGTAATCAATAGGAACAAGTTTACCATTGACCTTGGCTCCTATCATCTTATTACCAACAGCAGAATGAACACTATAAGCAAAATCGATAGGTGTTGAACCTGCAGGAAGGTTCTTGACTTCTCCTGTAGGTGTAAAGCAGTAAACATCATCAGAAAACAGGTTCAGATCGCTCTTTAAAAGGTTCATGAATTCCTGGTTATCAGACATGTCTTGCTGCCACTCAAGGATCTGGCGAAGCCATATGAGCTTCTCTTCCTCGCTAGTTTCAGCCTTCTTGCCATCAGATGCTTCTTTGTACTTCCAGTGAGCAGCAATACCGTATTCAGCAGCCTTATGCATGTCATAAGTTCTGATCTGAATCTCAAAAGGCTGCCCGGTCTGACCAATAAGCGTCGTATGCAGAGACTGATACATATTGGGCTTGGGCATTGCTATGTAATCCTTGAATCTTCCTGGGATAGGCTTGTACATTTCATGGATCACGCCAAGAGCAGCATAGCAATCCTTGACAGTTGATACAATTATCCTGATAGCAAAAAGATCATAGATCTGATCCAGAGTCTTATTCTGGTTGCGCATCTTCTTGTAAATACTGAAGAAATGCTTGACTCTGCCATTTACTTCGCCATCAATTCCAGCGGCAAAAATAGCCTTACGAACATTCTCGCAAATGTCCTCAACATATTTTTCTCTTTCACTTTTTCTGATGGAAACTTTATCAACCAGATCATAGTAAACATCTGGCTTGAGATACTTCAAAGATAGGTCATCAAGTTCAACCTTGATCCTGCTGATACCAAGTCTACCAGCAATTGGAGAATAAATATCCAGAGTTTCCTGGGCAATCCTCTGTTGTTTCTCAGGAGGCATATGTCCAAGAGTTCTCATATTGTGCAATCTATCGGCCAGCTTGATCAGGATGACCCTGATATCCTTGGCCATAGCCAGAAACATCTTACGCAGGTTCTGAGCCTGCATATCTATCTGTTCCTGTGTCTTATTGGTATTATCTGTAGAAAGCTGCAATGCAGTCAGTTTTGTAACACCATCTACCAAAAGAGCTACATCAGCGCCAAAGTCCGCTTCTATCTCTTCCTTGGTACAGATAGTGTCTTCAACGACATCATGAAGAAGCCCTGCTGCTATGGTCTCTTTATCCATTTCCAGATCAGCAAGAATAATAGCCACGCATAGTGGGTGAATGATGTAAGGCTCACCTGATTTGCGTAGCTGGTCTTTATGGGCCTCAGCAGCCTGATTATAAGCCTTCTCAATAAGGGAAATATCATCAGATGGATGATATTTCCTAACTCTTAAGATCAGGCCCTCATATAGGGAATCAGGTGACTGAAACTCTTCAATGGCTTCAATTTTTCCATCGTCGAAATTCTGGGGCATCTAATTACTTCCCTTCATAGCTGATAGCAGCATCTAGTCTGTAATTCTTAATTCTCTCTCTTCCGTTAAGTCCCTTAAGCTCCATGAGAACTGCAACTCCAGCAACCTCACCGCCAAGCTTCTCAACAAGTTTGATCATAGCTTCAATTGTGCCACCTGTAGCCATAAGGTCATCTACAAGAAGTACCTTCTGTCCTGGCTTGATTGCATCCTTGTGAAGCTCAAGAACTGCCTTGCCGTACTCAAGGTCATACTCAACCTCGATTGTCTCGCAAGGAAGCTTACCCTTCTTACGTACAGGAACGAGTGCCTTTCCTCTGTTATAGGCAATAGGAGCACTGAAGATAAATCCTCTTGATTCAGCTCCTAAAACAACATCAAAGTCAAGGTCCTTGACCATGTTCTCCATTGTTTCAATTGCAAGGTGGAATCCATCTGGGTCCTGAAGAACAGATGTGATGTCTCTGAACATGATGCCTTTCTCTGGGAAATCAGGTATTGTTCTTACGTAATCTTTAAGTTCTTTCATTTTTATAATTCCTCTCTTATATGAAAAAATCATATTTACATTCTAATTATGAAATATAGTGAAATAATGATTCACTCTATAGTATAACACAAAAAGAAAAAGCTGGAAAAGGGACTTGAACCCTCGACCTACTGATTACGAATCAGTTGCGCTACCAACTGCGCCATTCCAGCTTGTGTCAAAACACGAATTTAATTATACATTCGCTGAAAACAATTTACAATGCAAAATTTTAGTGGCCACAAAAAATTATGGCCACTAAATATAGAATTTATAGAATTATTTATCTTTTTTCTTGGTCTGAGCTTTCTTGGTCTGAGCCTTTTTGGTTGCAGCTTTTTTTACAGGAGCCTTGGCTGTAGAACCCTTTTTAGCTGAAGTAATGCTCTTCTTTGCTGCCTTTTTGCCATTCTCAAGGCCTTTAACAGCTTCATCAGTAACTATACTAAAGATTCTCTCTTCTTCGATTTTTTCATATTTTTCTTCGATAGCCTTTTCCTGCTGAGCAAGTTCTTTTTCATATTTGAGCTTAAGCTCCTCAAGAAGTCTTTGCTCTTCCTGAGACTGTCTTTCTTTTAATGCTGCAAGCGCCTCTTCTCTTTCCTTTTCTTTCTTTAATTCTTCTTCCTCCTTGATAGCGCGGATTTTCTTCTCCTGCTCTGTGTAAGGAGTATAGCTGAATATTGAAAGAGAAACCGGAGCAATCCTGACCTGTATGCAATAGCTTCTACCATCAATATCTTTTCTTCTGGCCTCTATTCTGCCAGAATTAAGTATGCCACTTCCGCCATAGGATACATCATCGCTATTAAAGATTTCACTATATCTTCCATCCTCAGGCACACCTATCTCAAAATCTCTTTCTACGCCTGCCATATTGGCAACTACCAAAAGAGTTTCCTTGTCATTACTGCTCTTTCTTGCAAAAGAAACCATACACTGGTCAGAAGCCATATCATTTATCCACTCAAAACCGCTATCTGAGCTATCAAGCTGATGAAGCGCATCATGACTATAATATAGCTTATTAAGTTTGCTCAATAGATTCTCTACAAATACAGACTGGTCAACAGTCAGAGCATCCGGCTCCATATATAGATGCTTGCGGCCAGGATGAACCATCATATAGGAAAGTGCAAGCCTTAAATTAGCCATCTTTTGTGAGGAATCACCCGGCATCAGATAATACAGGCCTTCCATTCCCTTCTCAACATCTTCATGGGTGATTGCCAGCACAAATCTCTCAGTATAGCTATAGATTATGCTAAAGGTAAGTTCATCATGATGTCCACCTCTAAAGAGTGGATCATTCTCCATATAAGAAAGAAAATCTCTGGTCCAGCCATTGTTCCATTTAAAATCAAAGCCAAGGCCACCTTCGTCCACGTCCTCAGTAAGCTGAGGCCAGCAGGCTGTCTCTTTGGTAATAGTTATAACGCCTGGATTGTTTTTATGAATTATCTGATTGAGATGCTTTAAAAACTCGAGAGCCTCTAAGTTCTCATTACCTCCATAAATATTCGGGAGCCACTCTCCAGGTTTTCTGTCATAATCAAGATAAAGGATCCTTGAAATATCAGAAGTCCTGATACCATCTACATGGAAATTCTCAATCCAGTAAAGGGCATTTGAAATAAGGAAATTGGTAACTTCTTTTCTTCCATAGTCAAATACAAGGTCCCCAGCCTTTGGAGATACACCAATCCTTGGATCTTCATACTCAAACAAAGCTCTACCATCAAAATCGCTCAGTCCGCAGGAAGACTTAGGGAAGAAGGTGGGAACCCAGTCAAGAACAACTCTGATTCCTGCATTATGACAGGCATTAACAAAGTTCATAAAATCATTAACATTGCCACTGTTGTCATCAAGAGCAAAGAAATTCATGACGTGGTAGAAATGTCCCGGAATATGCTTCATTATAGGCATAAGCTCAATTGTATTAAAGCCATGGTTCTGAACATATTCAAGAATATCCGCAGTGACAACTTCCATCGAATTCTTGTCGCCATGTCTGCCGGCAAAAGCTTCCAGAGATATTTCACAGATTGAAAGAGCGTCCTCATCAAGATCAAGCTTCGTCCTTTCAGCAAGCCATTTCTCATCTGTCCAGCTGATCTGCTTAAGGTTTCTTATCACAGAAACCATACCATTTTCACCCTTTGATTCAAAGGCAAATGGATCTGGTCTCTTATAAATTAGTCCGCTTCTAGTCTTGATTTCAAACTGGTAGCCATCGAGCTCTTTGGCTCCTGGAACAAATATCTCAAAAATGCCTATAGGATCAAGCCTGTGCATCTGACATACTCTTCCATCCCAGTTGTTGAAATCGCCAATAACACTAACTCTTGCAGCTGATGGCGCCCATACAGCAAACTCAGTACCATCAACGCCCCCTCTTGTCATAGGATGAGCACCAAGCTTTTCATATATATGATAGTGAATGCCGCTGGCAAACTTGATAAAATCTTCTCTATCCATAAGTGGTCCAAAGGCATAAGGATCAACTTTTTCAGTCTCTATGCCTTCAGAATCCTTTATGATAAAGCGATACTTTATTTTTTCTACGTAAGGAATGATCACTGCAAAAAAGCCTGCTTCATCAGCAAGTTCCATCTCATATTCCTTTTTTGTATTTTCTACCCTGACCTTTATAGAATCAGCATCAGGATAAAAAGCCTGAATCAGGTAGCTGTTCCCCACCTTATGAGCCCCTAGGATTCTGTGAGGGTTATCACCATCTGAGTAAATAATCTCCTCTATTTCGGGCCAGTTCATCATTTTATACAGTTTGTTGTTCACTGCATTCCCCTCCAAAATGAAAAATTTTCAAACTTCTCTTATATGATACCACGTATTGTATGAATAAATAACCCACTAAGTAGCTTAGGTTCAAACCAGGTGGACTTAGGTGGCATCAAGAGTCCCTCATCTGCAACTGCAAATAATTCACTGATTCCTGTTGGATAAAGAGAAAAAGCTATCTTCATATCCTCCCTGCATCTGCGTTCAAGTTCTTCTAAGCCTCTTATACCTCCTACAAAATCTATTCTCTTATCTGTTCTTGGATCCCCTATCCCAAGAATCGGAGAAAGAACCTCATTCTGCAGGATAGAAACATCAAGCCCCTGCACAGGATCAGTATTTTTAATACTACCTTTGGCGTTTAATCTGTACCACTTTTCATCAATAAATAGCCCAAATTCGCCCTTCTTTTGCGGTTTGACTTTATTATCAGACTCCTTAATATCAAACTTTTCAGATAATTTTTCCAGGAATTCATCTGAAGAAAGGCCGTTTAGATCCTTGATCACACGGTTATAATCCATGATCATAAGCTCATCATCAGGGAAAAGGACTGACAAAAAATAATCCGATTGAAGTTTTCCCTTTACCTTACCCTCCAGTTCCTTTCTTTTCATAAGGCCCACCTTAACTGCTGATGCGCAGCGGTGATGGCCATCTGCAATATAGATAGAATCAATATTCGTAAACACTCTACAGATTGTCTCTGTCTCCTCAAGGTCATCAATGATAAATATACGATTTCTGACCCCATCCTCAGATACAAAGTCGTATACTGGCTCATCCACCTCTTTTACCTTCTCTACAAGATCTGAAATAAGGCGATTTTTCCTATAGCACAAAAAGATTGGGCCTGTCTGAGCCTCGCAGGTATAAACATGGTTTATCCTGTCCTTTTCCTTGTCCTGCCTCGTGTTTTCATGCTTTTTTATTACATTGTTCATATAATCATCGATAGAAGCGCAGGCAACAATTCCTGTCTGTGTCCTTCCATTCATGGTTTGTTCGTATATATAGTAGCAAGGCTTCTCATCCTGGATAAAAACCCCTTCCTGAATCTTTTCATCAAGCATCTGCCTCGCCTTGTCATATACTTCCTGAGCATACATATCCTGTTCTATTGGAAATTGTGTCTCCGGTCTATCGATAGCAAGAAAAGAATCTGGTTCTCTCTGCACCTTCTCATATGCTTCGCTCCTACTAAATACATCATAGGGAAGCGACGCCACTATTTTTGCCATTTCCTTACTTGGTCTGTATGCTTTAAAGGGTTTTATATCTGCCATATCTCCTCCAACAATCGACCTAATTAAGCCGCTTGCGGCAGACTACTTAGGTCTGTTAATTTACTCATAATTTCTTTTACACTACAAATCTTACATCTCTTACGAAATAAACGGGCGGGAAATGTTTCCCACCCGCCTATTATAGCATAAACAGTATGTTTCAGACGTCTTTTCGAACGATTCTGACTCTGATGACGTCATCAATTTTTTCAATCTTACTTACTATTGCATCCTCTATCTCATCCTCAAGGTCTATAAGAGTATATGCATAGTCTCCTCTTGACTTGTTTGACATATCCTTGATGTTATATCCTGCATTTCCAAGGAAAGTAGTAAACTGACTGATCATATTCGCCACGTTTTTGTGGAATATAGCAAGACGAGGTCCCATGCATACTCCCATATCGCAGTTTGGAAGATTGACAGAATTATTGATATTTCCATTTTCAAGATAATCTTTGAGTTCCAATACAGCCTTAACTGCGCAGTTATCCTCAGATTCCTCTGTACTTGCTCCAAGATGTGGAATTACAATACAGCCATCATGCCCTGCAGTAACAGGGTTTGGGAAATCCGTTACATATTTACGGATCTTACCTGAATTGATGCCTGCAAGAATATCAACCTCATTGCACAGAATGTCTCTCGCAAGATTTATGATAATAACGCCCTTTTTCATCTTGGCAATTGCATTTGCATCAATCATTCCTTTGGTGGAATCAAGCGCAGGCACGTGGATTGTGATGATATCACATTTTGAATAGATATCATCTACATTTGTTACGTGCTTGACATCAGAAGAAAGTCTCCATGCAGCATCGATTGAAAGGTATGGATCATAACCGTAAACTTCCATACCAAGCTGTCTCGCAGCGTTTGCAACTCTAACTCCTATAGCGCCAAGTCCAATGATACCAAGCTTCTTGCCAAAAATTTCTGTTCCGGCAAACTTCTTTTTGCTCTTCTCTGTAAGCTTGGCAATATCTGGGTCTCCGGCATTAGCCTTGACCCACTCAGTTCCACCGATGATGTCACGGCTTGCAATGAGCATTGCTGCAAGCACCATCTCTTTTACACCGTTTGCATTTGCTCCAGGAGTGTTAAAAACTACAATTCCTCTCTTGGCGCAGACGTCCAGCGGAATATTGTTAACTCCAGCTCCTGCCCTTGCTATTGCAAGAAGCTTATCAGAAAAGTCCATATCAAGCATATTTGCGCTTCTAACGAGGATTCCTTCTGCATCGTCAACGTTGTCAACTGCTTCATACTGATCAGTGAAATTATTAAGACCAATCTTGGCGATTGGGTTCATACATTTATATTTGTACATTTCCTTAGCCCCCTTATTTCTTGTCTAATTGTCAATTTAGTATTAGTTCTCTCTTTCAAACTTATCCATGAACTGAACAAGCTTCTCTACGCCTTCCTGTGGCATTGCATTGTAGATACTTGCTCTCATTCCGCCAACAGTTCTGTGACCCTTAAGACTAACAAAACCTGCCTTTGTAGCCTCTGCAATAAACTTAGCATTTAGTTCTTCAGAATCTGTAATGAATGGAACATTCATAAGTGATCTGTCCTCTTTTCTTACAGTTCCTTTGAACATCTTGCTCTGATCAAGATAATCATAGAGAATTTTGGCCTTAGCTTCATTTCTCTTCTTCATCTCCGACAGGCCACCTTGCTGTTTAAGCCACTTAAATACAAGTCCGCACATGTAAATACTCCAGCAGTTAGGAGTGTTGTACAAAGATCCGTTGTCAGCCTGAGTCTTCCACTTCAGCATTGTTGGTGTATAAGATGGAACATCATCTGTAATAAGGTCTTCTCTGATAATACTGATAACAAGGCCCGCAGGGCCAACGTTTTTCTGAACTCCGCCATATATAACGCCGTACTTAGTTACATCTACCGGTTCAGACAAAAAACATGATGAGACATCAGAAACAAGGATATGTCCCTTTGTGTTTGGAAGGGTCTTGAATTTAGTTCCGTAAATTGTGTTATTCTCGCAGATATAGACATAATCTGCATCTTCTGGGATATCCAGATCAGAACAATCTGGAATATATGAAAAGGTCTTGTCTGCACTGGAAGCAACCTCAATTGCCTCTCCGTACTTCTGAGCCTCCTGATATGCCTTCTTAGCCCACTGACCAGTGATTATATAAGCTGCCTTTTTATTCTTCATAAGATTCAGAGGAATAGCTGCAAACTGCTGACTTGCACCGCCTTGTAAAAAGAGAACCTTGTAATTATCAGGGATATTCATAAGCTCTCTAATGTCAGCTTCTGCTGTCTGAATTACGTTATCAAAAGTCTTGGATCTGTGGCTCATCTCGTTAATAGACATGCCGCATCCGTTGTAATCAAGCATTTCTGCTGCGGCCTGTTTCAATACTTCTTCTGGTAAAACTGCTGGTCCTGCTGAAAAATTGTAAACTCTAGACATTTCTAACTCCTCCTGTTATTACGTTTTATCGAATAAATACTTTTCTCGTTTAAATCGATAAAATTTCCTTTGAAACTACTTTAAAGTGTGAAAGTAAAAATGTCAAGAATGTTATTCAATAATTAATGTTATTAAATTTTTTAATTTCAAAAAAATACCGAAATGGAAAGATTCTAAATCTAAACATTTCGGTATTTTAAGCCTCTAAATACTAGTAATGAAGCATAACTGGAGTTCCTACTTCACAGACTTCCCACAGCTTTTCAACGCTTTCTAGCGGGCAATTTATACATCCGTGAGATCCATCTTTTTTGTATATTTCTTCTCCAAATTTTTTGCGCCAGGTTGCATCATGAATGCCAACTCCTTTATTAACTCCCAGCCAATAATTCACATAGGAAACATAATCTACCCCAACAAGATTTGTATGATAGCGTTTATTATAAACTTCATAAAATCCTGTCGGTGTTCCTCTTCCCCTGTTAATATTTCCTGTAACAACAGGCATATCCATGGAAAGTTCTCCATTTACGTAATAATACAGATGCTGCTGTCCCATGTCTACTTCAATAAAGGTCTTTCCAAGCTTATCAGAAGCAAAGTCCCACTTAAGATCCTCTACTTTTGATAAATCTTTGTGGCTTTCCTTATCGTACGAAGAATCTGTAAATAGAGCTTTTAAATTTTCGAACTCAGCTTCAGCATCAATTAAAACGCCACCGCTTTTCTTGTTTTCGTTATATAAGATAACATCAGAGCCGCCATTTAGATAATTTTGTATTAAGAAAGACGTATCATATTTATCCGAAAGGCCCTCAGCATAGGATAAAAGCCTGTCAACAACAATGATAGGATTCCCATTATCATCCACCATAAAACCGTTATATTCAAAGATTCTTCCAGTAAGATAATATCTACCACAAAGCTCTCCATTAACAATATATATATCATCCTCAAGAGCCTTAGCTGTTGGTAAACCTTTATCATCCGTTACATCATCAAATTCCTCTGCATCAAACTCTGCTGCTGTTAAAATAAAGCTACTGATATCCTTTTTTGATAGTTCAACCTTACTACCCTGAAAATCACGAGTATAAGACTTATCCTGAAGTTCTTTGATTTTTTCAAAAAACTGGCCAGTCTGCTTCTCTTGTTCTGTTTCTGTGTATTTTACATAACAGCCTCCACCTACATAAGTCTTGGCTGTAGATAAATCTACCACCTTTGAAAGATTTAAAAGGCCATTGTAGGTAACGCCTTTTATTTCATCCATATTGGGCTTAATACAGCCCTTGGGTTCAAATTCATAACCATTTTCCCCAAGTGTAATCTTAGCACCACCATCATCTGTATCTTTTAATACATACCAGTCATCAATGGCCTTATCTACTTTTGTCTCATCATACTTGCAAAAAGAAAGCTCTTTTACATGGGTTGGTCTAAATAGGAATTTCCCCCAATAGATTCCTCCCCTAGTTTTCTGAAGCCTCACTAAATTCTGTAAATACGAGTGTTCATAATCAATGTCTTCAGCCCTGATATATAGGCTTTCTCCAGATATATCCATAAGGATAATACCAGAATATTCATCCTGAGCTATGAGAATGTCATTGACTTCTTCCGGAGTTTTACCTGTACAATAGACTCCATTTACCCATAAAAATGCAGGAAACACATCTTTATAGGCATAAGCCAGAAAAATGTACACCGCACAGGCAATTCCAATTATGAAAGGAACTAGCAGCGCCCCAATCAGTCTTCTTTTTTTCATATCTCCCTTTTCCCCACTAAATAACTGCAGCATATTCTGGATAACGAATAATTCTGCTGCAGTTATTAGTATACTTCTTATAATTACTTTTTGCCAGTAAGGTCCTTTTCATCAAAAGCTTCACTGATAGATGCTCCTGCTGGAACCATAGGAAATACTTTGTCATCCTCTTCGATGATGCAGTCAATAAGAACTGGCACTTTTGATTTTAACGCCTTTTTAAGAGCTGGCGCAACCTCAGACTTCTTGGTCACACGGATTGCCAAACATCCAAGGCCTTCTGCCACTTTACAGTAGTCAACCTTATCTTTAAACACTGTCTGAGAATAATGCTGCTCGTAAAAGAGTGTCTGCCACTGTCTTACCATACCAAGAACACTGTTGTTGATCACAATCTCTATGATAGGAAGGTTATATCTTGAGGCTGTAGCAAGCTCGTTCATATTCATTCTAAAGCAGCCATCTCCGGCAATATTGATAACCTGTTTGTCCGGGTTACCAACCTTGGCCCCAATACAGGCACCAAGTCCGTATCCCATTGTACCAAGGCCGCCAGAAGTAAGAAATGTTCTAGGGTTCCTAAATTTGTAGTACTGTGCAGCCCACATCTGATGCTGTCCTACATCTGTAGTTATTATCGCATCATCCTCTGTCAGTTTATCAAGTTCCTCCACGATATATGGACATGTAAGCTTACTATCATCGTAGGAGAGAGGGAATTTCTTTTTATAATCAGAAATCTTTTTTAGCCAATCCTCGTGTTCTTGTTTCTCGAATTTTGCATTTATGGCGCTTAGTACCAGTTTTAAATCTCCAACAATCGCATAGTTAACACGTATATTTTTGTTGATCTCAGCCGCATCAACATCAATCTGAAGGATCTTGGCCTTAGAAGCAAAGGTCTTGGCGTTTCCTGTAACTCTGTCTGAGAATCTTGCTCCAAGGGTTATAAGAAGGTCGCACTCGCTAACGCCAAAGTTAGATGCCTTTGTTCCATGCATACCAATCATGCCTGTATAAAGCTTATTAGTACCGTCAAAAGCACCCTTTCCCATAAGTGTGTCACAAACAGGCGCCTCTACTAGTTCAGCAAATTTCCTAAGTTCATCTGAAGCTCCAGATATAACGGCTCCTCCGCCAACATAGATAAATGGTCTCTTAGAGGCTTTGATCATCTTTATAGCAGTATTTATGTCATCGCTCTTAAAGGTCTTTACAGGCTCTTCCTCTGCGATCACAACTGGTCTGAAGTCGCAGCTCTTTGCTGTGACATCCTTGGTTATGTCAACGATAACAGGTCCTGGTCTTCCGGATTTTGCAATCTTAAAGGCCTTGCGAATAGTATCTGCCAGTTCCTTGATATCTTTTACAATATAACCATGCTTGGTTATAGGCATTGTAATTCCAGCAATATCTACCTCCTGGAAAGAGTCCTTGCCAAGAAGGGGAAGATTAACATTGCAGGTAATTGCAACAATAGGAACTGAATCCATATAAGCTGTGGCTATTCCTGTCACAAGGTTGGTTGAGCCCGGTCCACTTGTAGCAAAGCATACTCCCACCTTGCCTGTAGATCTGGCATAACCGTCTGCCGCATGAGCAGCTCCCTGTTCATGACTCGTCAGAATATGGAGAAAATCATCTCCCTGCTTATAAAGCTCATCATAAATATTTAAAATAGTTCCTCCAGGGTAACCAAAAATTGTATCAACACCCTGTTCTTTCAAACATTCAAGAACTATCTGAGATCCTGTCAACTGCATTTTCATACACTCCTCTTATAAAAAATTCACATCTAGCTTGCCGGTTTATTACTTCCTTCCAGGTATTTCAAGAATAGCTCCGCGGTTACCACTTGTAACAAGTTCGCGGTATCTTGCAAGATAACCATCCTTAACCTTAGGCTCACGTGGCTGCCATTTTTCTTTCCTCTTTAAAAGTTCTTCATCAGAAACCTTAACGTTAAGAGAATTGTTAGGAATATCAATGCTTATGATATCTCCTTCTTCAATAAGAGCAATTGGTCCGCCAACAGCAGCTTCTGGAGATACATGTCCTATAGAAGCGCCTCTGCTTGCTCCCGAGAAACGTCCATCTGTAATAAGGGCAACAGTTGAACCAAGTCCCATACCTGCTATAGCAGATGTAGGATTGAGCATTTCTCTCATTCCAGGGCCACCCTTAGGTCCCTCATATCTGATAACTACAACATCCCCAGCATTTATCTTACCGCCAAGGATAGCTGCTATAGCATCCTCTTCGCAATCGAATACTCTTGCAGGTCCTTCATGAGTCATCATTTCAGGTGCAACGGCACTCTTTTTAACTATTCCTGTATCTGGAGCAATATTTCCCTTGAGCACGGCAATTCCGCCTGTCTGCATATATGGGTTTTCAATAGGCCTGATAACCTCAGGATTAAGGTTATGTACACCTTCAAGATTTTCCTTGATAGTCTTACCTGTTACAGTTAAAAGATCTGTATTGAGCAGGTTCTTTTTAACAAGCTCAGACATAACAGCCAGTACGCCACCAGCCTCGTTGAGGTCTTCCATGTAGGTTGGACCTGCAGGAGCAAGGTGACAAAGGTTCGGAGTCTTAGCAGATACTTCGTTAGCAATTTCCATATTAAGCTCAACGCCTGCCTCATGTGCAATAGCGGGAAGATGAAGCATAGTATTTGTTGAGCATCCAAGAGCCATATCCATTGCAAGAGCATTCATAAATGCCTCTTTAGTCATGATATCTCTTGGCCTTATGTTCTTTTCTACAAGATTCATTACGGCATAACCTGCCTTCTTGGCAAGTCTGATACGGGCTGAATATACAGCAGGGATAGTTCCATTTCCAGGAAGTCCCATGCCTATTGTCTCTGTAAGGCAGTTCATGGAATTTGCTGTATACATACCTGAACATGAACCGCAGGTAGGGCAAGCCTTTTCTTCGTATTCGCAGAGCTTCTCAGAAGAAATCTTGCCAGCTGTGGCACTTCCAACAGCCTCAAATACAGATGAAAGAGATGTTTTATGCCCATCAACTCTTCCTGCCATCATAGGACCGCCAGATACAAAAACTGTAGGGATGTTAACTCTGGCAGCTGCCATCAAAAGTCCAGGAACATTCTTGTCACAGTTTGGAATGCAGACCATGCCATCAAAAGCATGCGCCTTGGCAAGACATTCAGTACTATCCGCAATAAGATCTCTGGTAACAAGGGAATACTTCATTCCAACGTGTCCCATAGCAATTCCATCGCATACTGCTATGGCAGGAACAACCACAGGCATTCCGCCAGCTTCCGCTACTGCAAGCTTAACAGCATCTGTGATCTTATCAAGATTCATATGTCCTGGAATAATCTCATTATATGAACTCACAATACCAATAAGTGGTTTTCTTCTCTCTTCTTCAGTAAATCCAAGAGCGTTAAATAAGCTCCTGTGAGGTGCCTGTTGAATGCCTTCAAAAACTCTTTCACTGTTCCTTCCCATAACTCAAATCTCCTTTTTACTTAGTATATAAAATAATAGAATCATTTTCATATTGAATGTGCATAGTACTAAGATATTCCCAGTCTATAGTCTCATAGGTCTGATAAAATCTTGAAAGGTACTGGCCGCTATAGCCCTCTTCCATCATGTTCCTGTCAAGAATCACAACATCAGCCCCTGTCACATCTCTTTTATCACATTCCAGATCAAAGCCAAATTTAAGAAGATACTCCTGGTCTTCGTCAAGAACGCAAGGCGCCTTTTTAGCTGAAATGTTTGCAATATACATGGTGTTAAAAATATCATTTTCCCTAATGCCAACTTGAGAATTAAAGGTGCTTCCAAAAAGTCTCGCAATAAAAAGCAGCATTATGACGACAACAGGAGTATATACTCCAAGTCCGTCGTACCACTTGCCTGTCCTGGTGACATTTTCTGTCTCATTGTGTTTCTCAGAGTGTTTGACAAATAGGCCTTTTCCACTTATGGCTCTGTTATAAAATCTTATTGTGACATTAATCAGTTTCTCGAAGCAGGATATAACACAAAGCGTCATAAAAAACGAGCCATATCCAAAGCCACGTAGTGATGGCAAATTGTGAGTCGCTATTAGCACAAGGACCACGAAAAAGATATTGATAATGACCATAAGATTAACTACAGTCCTGCTATATTCAAAATGCCTTATGCACTCAGTAATCATTATAACTACGCCACTTACCAAAAATATCAGTAAGACTACCCAAAATCCAGGCAACATATAGTTTAAAAGATCAACTATCCAGGATAGAAACTGTTCTTTAAAAAGATCTACCCTGCCGTAGTCCTGTTGTCTTTGCATATACATAAAACTCATACCAGCTCCGAGCGCCTTAATGGGATTTCTAAGAAGTACCAGACCATCTGATGTTTCATAAAAAGCTGACCTGCTGTCCCCTACAAGCCTCTTAGCGCCAACCATAAACCATATGATCGTATATAGGATAAGCGTTCCAAAAAAGCTTACACCAATAGCTGTAATAACACTGTTTAACTTTTTAAAATAAATGTTCTCAGCATCACTTTCAAAGAACTTCCTGCTTCTGAAACCATTAATAAAAAGAAATACTACAGTAGTCAGACAAACAGGAACCGCCCAATAAATACTGCTTGGGGTCGTGTAAACTCCGTATATGATGCAAATGATAAAAGTAATATACCTGTAATTTCTAGCCTCAACAGCTCTGCACATATCAGTTGCTGCATACACAGCAAGCAAAAAACAAAACGTAGCAAGGGTATATCCTCTCCCCTGAATGCTATATTCATTGACTACCTGCATAGAGGCATAAAGAACAACTGCCGCAAAGGGAAGCGCATGGGCAAAGAATTTCTTGCATATCCTGTACACCAGTATAAGATTGCTGACAGCGCATATATAGGATATTCCTCTAAGACCTATGTAGTTGTTACCAAAATAATTCATGACAGAGGCAAGAACCGAATAGCCAATATGATTATTGGGTGATGGCCAGTTCAGGGCAGAATATAAAGGCCCATTAATAATGAAATGATAAAAAGTCACAAGTTCCTCATGCTGAGGTGTTATAACAAACATCCTCCACATGTAGTAGGCAGCCATACCAATAACAAATAGTGTTGTGGCCATTGTCTCTGGTTCATGAGGCAAAACATCATATATTTTCTTTTCAGTTTTAGCAATTAGTAATTCTCTCTGCAATTAAATCTCCCATCTCAGTACAGGAAGTTTTTGTAAATCTATCTTCCTGCCCCTTAGGCATGATGTCAACTGTTCTGAAACCATCCTCTAAAACTTTTTTAACAGCATTTTCAATAGAATCTGCTTCTTTATCAAGATTAAATGTATACCGAAGCATCATAGCTGCAGAAAGGATTGTAGCTATCGGATTAGCTATATTCATTCCTGCAATATCAGGAGCGCTTCCATGGCTTGGCTCATAAAGGCCAAAACTCGTGTCGTTCAAAGAAGCACTGGACAACATACCAATTGACCCTGTTATCATACTAGCTTCATCTGATAAAATATCACCAAACATATTTTCAGTAAGGACCACATCAAACTGGGAGGGATCCTTAACAAGCTGCATAGCACAGTTATCAACCAGCATATGTTCAAGTCTTACATCAGGATAATCCTGCGCAACTTCCTCTACAACTTTTCTCCAAAGTCTTGAAGAATCAAGAACATTAGCTTTATCAACACTAATTACGCTCTTTCTGCGCTTTCTGGCAACATCAAAGGCTCTTATAGCAATACGTCTTATCTCAGATTCCCTGTAAACGAGAGTATCAGTCGCAACCAGCTCTCCATCTACTTCTTTTGTATTTCTCTCACCAAAATATAGACCCCCAGTAAGCTCTCTCATGATCAGCATGTCAAAGCCCTTTTCACCTGTAGCCTCTTTTAATGGGCAGGCATCCTTGAGCTCTGGATAAAGATAAGCTGGTCTGAGATTAGCAAAAAGATTAAGGGATTTACGAAGCTTTAAAAGTCCTGCCTCTGGTCTAAGCGAGGGATCAAGCTTATACCAGGGAGAAGTAGATGTATTTCCTCCAATAGAGCCCATAAGTACAGCATCTGCTGCTCTGCAGATCTCAATCGTCTCATCTGTAAGAGGAACGCCCACAGCATCTATGGAGCATCCCCCCATAAGTACATCAGTGAATTCTATTTCATGTCCAAAAACCCTTGAAACCTTTTCAAGAACTTTCTTGGCCTCTGTAACGATTTCAGGTCCGATTCCATCCCCCGGAATACAAGTCACTTTCATTTTCATGTCTTACTCCTCCTGATATTTTTACACGTCATTATTTTAACGCGCGACAGTGCTATGTTAAATAAAAACCTGATTGGCCGTAGCGCGTGCCAATCAGGCTAAAAATAAGCATAACAATTATTTCTTCTTGGATTCCTTCTTAGAATCCTTGTCAGAAGACTCTGTTGCTATAGCATCCTCAGGCTTCTCAACCTCAACAATGGCTTCCTTGTACATAGGAATACGGCAGTTCTTGTTGTTACCAAACTCAACAATTACCATGTCATCAGTGATATCAAGAATAACACCAACGAAACCACCAGTTGTTCTAACGCTATCACCTACTGCAAGTGAAGCAAGTGTCTGTGCCTTCTGTTTCTGTTCCTTCCTCTGTGGACGGATCATAACAAAATATAAAAATCCGAATAAAACAGCATAAATTGCAACGATTACAAGCATGTTACCCTGTGCAGCAGAATCTGCAGTCAATAATAATCCCATAAAAATCCTCCAAAAAAAACTTTATAAAATAAAATACTAGTCAATATTACTAAAATCTAAATGGAAATTCAAGTATAAGCTTTAACCCTTTCTCCAGTTCTTGTCAATATTGGCATATTCCTTGTTCTGCAAGCTGTCAAACTCCTGCATTCCAGCAAGCTTATTTCTCTTGTACTCCTGGAATCTGCCATTATCTATAGCATCACGGATTTCTTCCATCATGTGATTATAGAAATAGAGATTATGAAGTACGCATAAGCGAAGCCCCAGCATTTCTCCAGATTTAAGAAGATGACGGATATAGGCCTTACTATAGCGCCTGCAGGCAGGACACTGGCATCCCTCTTCGATAGGTGTTTCATCAAGCTCGTACCTGGCATTCAAAAGATTGATGTGCCCTCTGTTAGTATAAAGATGGCCATGTCTTCCGTTTCTGCTAGGATACACGCAATCAAAGAAATCAACGCCTCTTTCAACAGCCTCCAAAATGTTTGCCGGAGTTCCTACACCCATAAGATATGTGGGTTTCTCAATAGGCAGGTAAGGAACTACTGTCTCAAGGACATGATACATTTCTTCGTGGGTCTCACCTACAGCAAGACCACCAACAGCATAGCCATCAAGATCCATATCACTGATTCTCTTGGCATGTTCTATTCTGATATCATCAAATATAGCCCCCTGATTGATTCCAAAAAGAAGCTGATTCCTGTTAACTGTATATTCCAGGCCATTAAGCCTATCCATTTCTCTCTTACATCTCTCAAGCCATCTTGTTGTTCTGTCTACTGACATCTGAACATACTCATGCTCTGCCTTGGCAGATGGGCACTCATCAAATGCCATTGCAATTGTCGAGCCAAGGTGTGACTGAATACGCATACTCTCTTCAGGTCCCATAAACAGCTTGTGACCATCGATATGTGAATGGAAATAAACGCCTTCCTCTTTTATTCGTCTGGTCTTGGCAAGAGAAAAGACCTGGAATCCGCCGGAATCTGTAAGAATAGGCTTATTGCATGACATGAACTTGTGCAGTCCACCCATTCGATAGACAACGTCGTCTCCTGGTCTTAAATGCAAATGATAAGTATTAGAAAGAACGACCTGAGTTCCGATTCCCTCCAGGTCCTCTGTAGATACACCACCCTTAATTGCTGCAACAGTTGCCACGTTCATAAAAACCGGTGTCTGAATTGTTCCATGAACTGTCTGAAACTCAGCTCTTTTGGCACTGCCATCTCTTTTTAAAACTTTGTACATAAATATATATAACCTCTGGTCAAAAGAATTGCCCCAAAAGACCTCTCATACTCATTTCAAATGGTCAAAAAGATCACTCCACATAAGTATTCCAGAACTCCTCAAGGCACATATCATTTTGAGCCATAATCGTCGCTGCGTCAACACCCACATATCTAAAGTGCCATGGCTCAAACTCAATGCTGGTGATTTCCTCTTTTCCAGCTGGATATCTTAAAATAAAGCCATATTTGTAGCTGTTTTCTTTGAGCCATTTTCCAGCTGCTGTATTTCCAAAGCCCTCATCAAGGCTGGAATATCCATCTGTGATAATATCAATTGCAAGCCCTACCTGATGTTCAGATGAGCCTGGAACTGTTACTGCCTGAGAAGCAAGATTATAGGCATCCATATATGACATACCGGCTTCCATATACCTATCAATCTTATTATTAAAGAGCATAGTCTGCCTGTCTCTGTCACGATAAGGTGAGCAGATTATGAGTGAAACACCATCCTGCCTTGCAGCCTTCATCATATCAAGAAGAGGCTGGATGATTCTCTCATCGCATCTCATGCTGCCGCTTATTGTGCCCAACGGAAAACTGTAGTCTTCAGGAAATGGATGCTGTTTATTTACAAGCATTATCTTCCAGTCATCTCTTGAAAAGGTGACCTTAGCTTCATCTGCAAGTGGTACATTACTGTTTTCTATCTCCAGAGTTTCTTCATTTTCAGTTGTGTTTTCGTTCTCGGCTACAGCTTCAAGCATATCATCCAGTGATACCTGATTATCAGTGTTTAGATGATCTGCTTCTGAAACATCAGGATTAATAGCATCTAATGCCTCATCCAAAACCTGGGTGTCCAGATCGCGCTGCTGTGCAAGTTCAGCGTCAGACTCAGCAATTTCTTCCTGAGAAATCACGCTGCTATCGTAAGAGCTATCTTCCTCAAGAGAAATGTCAGATTCAAAACTGATGTTAAGTGACATGGCCGGATATGAAAAACTACTACTGGAAACAAAGAACAATAGGATGCAAGCTAGACAAGTAAATCTTTTGATATTCCTGTAGAAATAAAATAAGAAGTTGTAAATAAAAATTGCAGCAAAAGCGTAAGTCAAACCAAGAAGCGAAAGATGTTTGTGCTTTCTATTAAACTTCCCTACCCGAGAAATTATTTTTTCTTTATAACTGTATTTCTTCTGTAAATGACTGGCATTCATATCAGAAATCCCCTCTATTTCAGATATTTTGCACATTTATGGAACTACAATATAGATTATATAACTATTTCACAGAAAATTCACTATTTTTTTCAATGAAACAACTGCCTCTATTCTAAAAATTGGATAAAAACACAACGTATCCAATTAAGTAACATGTATGCTACAATGTTCACATGATATAGTAAAGGTCAGATACATCTGTCTATTACTGTAAATACAGTTTACGATAATAATATATTTCACAAAAGAAGGTGCTTCATATGTCAGGTTCTATCATAGGAAAAAACATACAGCTCTCAACCTGGGGCGAATCTCATGGAAAGGCTCTGGGCGTAGTTGTTGATGGCTTTCCAGCAGGAATGGAGCTTAATGAAGAAGATATCCAAAAGTTCCTGGACCGGAGAAAGCCTGGAACTTCTGCAGCAACCACTTCCCGCAAGGAAGACGATCTTGTTGAAATCTTATCTGGCGTATTTATGGGAAAAACAACAGGTACTCCTATTTCCCTTATGGTCAGAAATACCTCCCAAAGGTCATCAGATTATAGCGAGATTGCACAATACTACAGACCAGGTCATGCCGATTACGGTTTCGATCAAAAATATGGATTCAGGGACTATACAGGTGGTGGAAGGTCCTCCGGCCGTGAAACTATAGGACGTGTTGCTGCCGGTGCCATATGCTCCAAACTTCTATCTCAGATGGGTATTGAAGTCTGTGCCTACACAAAGTCAATTGGAAGCGTCACAGCAGACATGGATAAGTTCGACAAATCAGCCATTTTAAAAACTCCAACGGCCATGCCAGATATAGACGCTGATAAAAGAGCTATGGAGCTCATTGCAGGGGCCCGAAACATGCAGGATTCCCTTGGCGGAATAATTGAATGTCAGATAACAGGACTTCCTGCCGGAATTGGAGAACCTGTTTTTGATAAGCTTGATGCACTCCTTGCAAGAGCTGTCATGAGCATCGGCGCAGTAAAGGCTATCGAGATTGGCGATGGCACTAAGGTTTCAACCTACATGGGTTCAGAAAATAATGATGCTTTTGCTGTTTCTGAAGAAGGAAAAGTTGTCAAAAAGACAAATCATTCAGGTGGGATTTTAGGCGGGATATCTGATGGAAGTACTATCATTATCAGAGCTTATGTAAAGCCCACACCCAGCATAGCCCGCACTCAGCAGACAATAAATAAGCAAGGAGAAAATATAGCAATTAACATAAAGGGCCGTCATGATCCGGTTGTTGTTCCAAGAGCCGTAGTTGTTGTAGAGACCATGTGCGCTCATACAGTCCTTGATCTTATGATTTCAAACATGTCATCAAGAGCCGACAACCTGATAAACTTTTACAAGAAATAAAAAGAAAAGGACCTGCTTCAACATTTGAAGCAGGTCTTTTTAGACTCTTTATGCATTTTCTTACTGATCAAGTTTATGAAATACAATGCAGTTAGGTCTTGAGATAGCCATCTCAGGTCCATTCATTACAAGTGTGCCCTTATCCATATCAACAGTAAAGAATGTCATTGTGTCTGACTCATGGTTAAGAGATACAAGGTGCTTGTTATCTGGGAAAAGAGCTGCATCCTTAGGATACTCTCCAGCAACAGGAAGACATATCTTCTCAGTTAAAAGACCAGTCTCTTTATCAACCTTATATACAAGAACGTTATTCTCTCCAGCTGTAGAGCTGACAAGATAGTTATAATCCTCAGAAAATGTAAGCGCTGAGCTTGCAACACCAATTGAATCGGATTCCTCAGAATTACTTACAGACTGGATCTTATTAAACTCAGGATCTCCATCATTGTCTACATATTCGTAAACTTCAATTCCGCACTTCTGTTCAAGACATACATAAAGGAATCTTCCATCCTTGGAGAACTGCATGTGTCTTGGTGATGACTCCTGATCACAATGGATAACATCAGCATCCTTGATCTTGCCAGTCTCATAATCAAGAGAATATACATTAACCCTGTCCATTCCAAGATCTGCAGCAAGAAGATATTTATTGTCCTTGGAAACCTTGATGCACTGCACATGAGGCACGTGATTACGTCCAGCAGCAGTTCCAAGTCCCTTGTGATATCTCTCATCTGTGATTTCACCGATGCTGCCATCTTCATTAAGTCTAAGGATAGTAACCTTACCATCATGATATCCAGCAGTTACAAGAAATCTGTCCTGCTGGTCCATATTTACATAGCAGCCTCTCATACCATTAATAGAAGCTTCATTTAAAAACTCAAGGCTTCCGTCTGGCAGAATGTGATATGACTCAACACCTGCATCAGTTATAGAATATAAAGTCTTGTTATCATGGGAAATGTTTATATAAGAAGAATTGGTGATTTCAACCTTCTGCTTCTCAGAAAGTCTCCCGTTCTTAAGATCTACATCATAGATTCTGATTCCATATTTGGTTCCAAGCCCTGATGTATAGCTTGAAACATAAGCAACATATTTATCTTTAGCAGCCATTGTAGCCTTCCTCCTAGAACTAACCTATATCACTCACATTTTATCACACCATGTGCAAACTTTAAATATATTAAATTAACACAATGCGAATATTTGCTGTAAAATAGATATTGTAAAGCTATTTTACGTCTATTTGTATGCGCAATAAAAATAATCGCAAAATTGTATAAAAATGCATTGACAGTGTATAATTTCCAATTAAAATTAAATAGATTGTTATAAATATAAATTTTCAAGTAGGGAGTATCGCATAATGAGCAAAGACCTGATAACGCTAGAGCATATCTCTAAATCTTATGACGGACAGCTGATCTTAGATGACCTTAGCCTGTCTATATATGAAAATTCTTTTGTTACCCTTTTAGGCCCCAGTGGATGTGGCAAGACTACAACACTTAGGATCATTGGCGGTTTTGAAAAGCCTGATCAGGGACGTGTTATTTTTGATGGAAAAGATATAACTGATCTTTCTCCAAATAAGAGGCAGCTCAATACCGTTTTTCAGAAGTATGCTCTTTTTACACATATGACGATTGCCGACAATATCGCCTTTGGTCTTAAGATAAAGAATAAATCTGACAGCTACATAAAAGATAAGATCAAATACGCATTAAAACTTGTAAACCTCGAAGGCTTTGAGAATCGTATGCCTGAATCATTATCTGGTGGCCAGCAGCAGAGAATTGCCATTGCAAGAGCTATAGTTAATGAGCCAAAAGTTCTTTTGCTGGATGAGCCCCTTGGCGCCCTTGACCTTAAAATGCGTCAGGACATGCAGTACGAGCTTAAAAGGCTCAAGGAAGAACTTGGCATTACCTTTATATATGTAACTCACGATCAGGAAGAAGCCCTTACTATGTCTGATCATATCGTTGTCATGAATCAGGGCTATATCCAGCAGGAAGGCTCTCCTGAAAAGATTTACAACGAACCTGAAAACGCCTTTGTTGCTGACTTTATCGGAGACAGCAATATTATCAGGGCTACAATGGTCAGAGACGAGCTAGTAGACATACTTGGGGCTAAATTTGCCTGCGTGGATACAGGCTTTGGTGAGAATAAGCCTGTTGACGTAGTAATAAGGCCTGAGGACGTTGAGCTCGTATCTCCTGAAGAAGGAACTATTTCAGGTGTAGTTACAGACCTTACATTTAAGGGTGTTCACTACGAAATGGATGTACAGGCAGGTGGCTACGAATGGCTAGTCCACTCAACAAAAATGTCAGAAGTTGGCAAAGAAGTCGGAATCAAGGTTGATCCTTACAACATTCAGATAATGAACGTTCCAGCTTCTGAAGACGAGGAGGCAATCAGTGAAACTATTTAAAGATAATAGGAATGCTCATGTTATGGCCTCTCCCTATATGGCCTGGGCATTTATCTTCATAGTAGTTCCCCTGTGCATGGTCATCTACTATGGACTTACAAATGCAGATGGAGCATTTACCTTCGATAATATTACTACAATACTAAAGCCTGGATATTTAAAGGCTTTAAAAAGATCTGTAATACTTGCAATCATCAGTACTTTGGTATGCTTTTTACTGGCATACCCTCTTGGCATGATCCTAGCTTCCATGAAGCTTAGAAAAAATGCCTACATTATTACTCTTTTCATTCTTCCAATGTGGATGAACTTCCTCTTAAGGACTCTTACCTGGATGACACTTTTAGAGGGAAAAGGTGTTATAAATACTATTTTAGAGTTTTTGCACCTTCCAACGCTGAATATCATAAATACCCCCGGCGCAATCGTACTTGGTATGGTCTATAACTTCCTGCCATTTATGATCCTGCCTATTTATAATGCCCTTAATAGGATTGACGAAAATGTTATAAACGCCGCAAGAGACCTTGGAGCAGATTCTTTCCAGACCTTCTGCCGTATAACACTGCCTCTCTCAATGCCTGGTATCTTAAGCGGCATTACCATGGTCTTTATTCCAGCACTTACTACCTTTGCTATTTCAACAATGCTGGGTGGATCCAAAATACTGCTTATTGGTAACATTATCGAACAAGAATTTACACAGCTCTATGACTGGCACCTTGGAAGCGGCCTTTCAATAGTTCTTATGGTATTCATCCTGCTCAACATGATAATTGAGAATTTATCAGATAATGGAGGTAACTCATGAAAAAAGCAATAGAAAAAATCTACCTTACCATTATCCTTATATTCATGTACGCTCCTATCCTTACTCTTATCGTACTTAGCTTTAATTCCAGTAAATCAAGAGCAAAATGGGGTGGCTTCACCTTGGAATGGTATATAAATCTTCTTTCCGACGAAGCCGTAGCAAGTGCACTTTTTAATACCCTTACGATTGCTATACTTGCTACTATTTTTTCAACCATAATTGGAACAATTACTTGTGTAGCAATGATTGGCCTTCCTGGAAAGCTTCGTTCCGTTATTATGGGAATCACCAATATACCTATGATAAACGCAGATATCGTAACAGGTATCTCACTTATGCTATTGTTTAGGTTTCTACATATTGGCTCAGGCTTTACCACTATACTTCTGGCTCATATTACCTTTAATATTCCATTTGTGATGCTAAGCGTTATGCCAAGAGTCAAGAACATAAATTTCTATGTGTACGAAGCAGCTCTGGATTTGGGAGCATCCAGAACCTATGCATTTTTTAAGACCATCCTTCCTGATATTGTTCCAGGAATCATATCAGGAGCTCTTATGGCCTTTACTATGTCCCTTGATGACTTTATCATTACTTATTTCACCAAGGGCTCTGGCTTCGAAACCCTCTCAACTCTCATCTACAACGAAGTAAAAAGAGGAATTCAGCCAGAAATCTACGCTCTGTCAGCCCTTATATTTATCGTGGTACTAACACTCCTTCTTATCGTCTACAGAGCGCCACAGTCTAAAACCAAGGAGAATTAACAAAATGAAAAAGCGTTTTGTTCCTATACTACTTACCTGCGCCCTCTTTTCATCTCTTCTAAGTGGTTGTGGTGAAAATGATTTATCAAAATATCCCAACGGAAAGCTCTATGTCTACAACTGGGGAGAATACATTGATGAAGATGTGATAAGTGAATTTGAGGAAGAATACGGTATCAACGTTATCTACGATATGTTTGAAACCAATGAGATCATGTTTGCCAAGCTCGCTCAGGATAACTCAGCCTACGATGTTGTATGTCCTTCAGACTACATGATACAAAAGCTCATAGAAAATGACATGTTAAAAGAGCTGGATTTTTCTAATATACCAAATGCCAAGAATATAGGCGATCAGTACTTTGAGCAGTCAAGGGATTTTGATCCTGAAAATAAATACTCAGTGCCCTACTGCTGGGGAACAGTTGGGATTCTCTATAATAAAACTATGGTTGATGATCCTGTAGATAGCTGGGACATATTGTGGAATGACAAATATAATGGTCAGATCCTCATGCAGGATTCTGTGCGAGATGCCATGATGGTTGCACTTCTTAAAAACGGCTACTCCCTAAACACCACAAATCCTGATGAAATAGCTGTTGCAACTGCTGATCTTGTAGCGCAAAAGCCCCTTGTACAGGCCTACGTCGTTGACCAGGTAAGAGACAAGATGATAGGCGGCGAGGCTGCTCTTGGCGTTATCTACTCAGGAGAAGCCATATACACAGCAAGAGAAAACCCAGATCTTGTATATGTAGTTCCTAAGGAAGGTACCAATGTATGGATTGATTCCTGGGTCATTACCAAGGATTCCAAGAATTCCGAAAATGCTGAGAAATGGATTGATTTCATGTGCCGTGGAGATATTGCTCTTAAGAACTTTGAGTACATCACCTACTCTACACCTAATGTAGTGGCTCAGGAAAATATAGAGGACGAAGCAATCAAGAATTCCGAAGTTGCCTTTCCTGACCTTAATAAGATCAGCACCGAGTCCTACAAGTACCTTGGCTACGATGCTGACCGACTCTACAACGACGCCTGGATGGAAGTAAAATCCGCAGACTACTAAGCTGCCACTACGCAGTGGCTTACGCGCGGGATTGTGCAGTGCCTGCTTAGAAATGCGCAGTTCTCGGACGAGGATGATGATTTTCAAAACAAAAAAAGCAGCAAATGCCGATTTCTCTGAGCAAGGTCGAAATGAGGCATTTGCTGCTTTTTGAGTTTATGAAAATCACACCGCAGACGAAAACAAGTATTTCTAAGCAGACACCGAACATCAAAAGAAATGGTCTGCGAAAACTTACTTGATCACGTTCATGTCTACGTTGCCGGCAATTCCTGGAACTGAGCCCTTGGAGGTGTATTGCCACATGTCGTAGCGTGTTGCTGTGTAGGTAGGAATGTCCACGTACTGGGCAAGCCAAATTTTGTAATCTGTGAAGGATGCAGTATTCATGCGTCCTTCCTCGAACCATTTCTTGTTGGAATAAATTCCTGCGGTATAGCCTGCGTTCCTGATAGTAGTAAGGAAAGCATGGCACACTGCAGTTCTTTGTTCACCACTTATCTGATCTCCTCTGCCGTGGCTTGCCTCAACATCAAGGTATACCGGCATCTGGAGATTGTAACCACTTATAAGTTCAAGAACCATGGAGGCTTCTTCTACAGCTTCAGCTTCGTTGACGGCCTGTGAAAAGAAATAGACGCCAACATTTATGCCGTTACTCTGCGCTCCTGCAATGTTCTGATAATATAGAGGATCAATTACAAGTGCACCTGAACTTGAACCTCTGTAGCCACATCTGATAATAGCAAAGTTGATTCCTGAGTTCTTGACTGCTCCCCAGTCTATGTTTCCATTATGCTTGGAAACATCAATTCCCTTAACTCCTGAATGAGCTGCAACATAATTAGGATCCGATGCAATAGTTGGTGCAGCAATTGTCCCAGAGCTTGCCCCCTGGTAAGCTGCCTTGGAAGCCTGATTGGCCGCATCTTCAGCCTCTATCTGAGCCAAAAGGTCCTCTGCATCCTCGGAAATATCTTCATCGTAGGATTCCTGGCTTTCGCCTTCAGCTACTCCCTCTGACGCTGCTGAAATATCTGTAGTAAGATCCTCTTCCTGAACCTTGGTATCCTCTGCCGCAACATTTATCTGAGACTCATCTTTAATCTCATCCTTTATATCTACCTTGGTATATTCAATGTGATCAGATACAGTGATTGTCTGAGATTTATCTGAGTGATAATTGGCAGTCTCTGTGGAAATATCAGAAAGAAAAACAGTATAGTCTCCAGGATCAACAAAAGGAATATAGATAATACCATCCTTGTCAGTATCGTTATAGGTCATGGTCTTATCTTTTCCCTTTACAGTTACAGTAAAGTCAACACCAGAAATAAGAGTCTCAGTGCCACTTTTTGAAAGCTTGATCTTAAGATCATCCTGAATGGAACGAAGGGAAATACTAACTGTCACATTTTCTTTTACAGCAGAGTTAAAAGCTCCACTTTCAGAGGTCTCTATCCCATTCTGTTCCCTAAGGTCATCACCGTCCACAAGGCCCAGATCAAGCGCCTCCAGTTCAGAAACCGACTCAAAAAGTGAGCTATTATCCTCATCCGCCTGTGCGCTCTTATTTTCCTTTGCGATATTACTAATTAAAAGCCCTACAGGGATAATAACCAGTAGGGCTGCAATTATACCTATTAAAAAAAGCTGTGTCTTTTTTAACATCAAATTTACCTTTTAGAATCTGCAAGCTTGGAATATGACTTCCTATAGTGCCTGTTCATCTTGATGCATTCCCAAAGAGAAAGATAATGTCCTTCTCCATTTCGAAGAACTGATATGTAAGCAATGCATCCCTTATCAAGAACTATGGCCACTGCCATAGCATCATCAAGAGTACTTCCAACGCAATAAGCACCATCATTAAGAACAAATACAGCGTTGACGTTTTTCTTGATGTTGTGGTAGTTGTTACCATCCTTGCCATGTTCATTACTTGGGATCTTAACCCCAACACCAATGAGCTGTGCAAAATCATCCAAAAGAGGTTTCATATGGCTGGCTCTTCTGGACACAGTCATTACCGCCTCAGATTTGTTGTGAACAATGTATCTTACATCTGGTCTTCTCTTATAGATTTCCTCGTGGATCCTCTTAACTCTCTCAGGAGTGTCTGGAAGATCATAAACAATCTTTTCTCCATCAAGATGGCTGTTAAAGCCAGCTTCCACACCATGATTCATATCTGTCTTGCAGACATCAGACAGGAAATTATGACATGCAACTTCCATTTTCTCTGCTTCAAAAACTGCTTCCTTGGAATCCCTGCCAAGGCAGAGTGTGCCATGGTTTGCCATGATAAATCCCTTGTTGTCAGGATATTTCTTAACTGTAGCTGCCACGTTGGACGCCAATTTATCTGTTCCTGGAAGTGCATATGAAGCAACAGGAATCACCATGTCTGCATCATCATAATAGGTAAGAACCTTCTTAAAGCCCAGGGTTCCTGCACAGGAAGCATAGACCTGATGAGTGTGGACGATAAACTCCACATCCGGCCTTTCCTTGTAACATACAGCGTGAACCGCCTTCTCACTTGAAGGCAAAACATCTCCTTCATAAGAAAGATCGTCAATATTAACCTTCACGATCATCTCAGGCTTTAAATCCTCATATTTAATTCCACTTGGTGTGATCAAAAAAGAAGTCTCATCAATTCTCTGAGAAATATTCCCCCATGTACGTACCAAAAGACCTACCTCATGAAGCTCTTTGGATACCTCAATAATGTGCTTCTTGGCTTCAAGAAGCTCTTCACTAGTAGTTAATGCCATAACCCTTATAAATCCCCAATCAAAAAATAATAATTCTTAATTATATTAGCACATTTTCATCCTCTTATCTGACCTGTGCCAATTATCTCGTACTTATAGGATGTAAGTTCCTTAAGTCCCATAGGCCCTCTGGCATGAAGCTTCTGAGTACTGATACCAATCTCTGCCCCAAATCCAAACTCAAAGCCATCTGTAAATCTGGTAGATGCATTGACATAAACGCAAGCAGCATCAACTTCATTTAGAAACTTGCGTGCTGTCTCTTCATTCTCTGTAATAATAGATTCAGAATGGCCAGTGTTATATTTATTTATGTGATCGATTGCTTCCGAAACATCACTAACAGTCTTGACTGAGATAATGTAATCAAGATACTCTTTACCAAAATCCTCATCTGTAGCCAAAGCAGAGTCAGTAAGGATTTCTCTGGATGCCTTATCAGCCCTAATTTCTACATTATACTCCTTCATAGCCTTATCAAAAAGGGGTAAAAACTCATCTTTTACAGATTCATGGACAACCAAAGACTCTGCGGCATTGCAGACGCCTATTCTCTGAGTCTTTGCATTTATTATGATAGGAATTGCCTTTTTAAGATCAGCATCCTTGTCCACATAGATATGACAATTTCCTGTACCAGTCTCTATAACAGGAATTGTAGAATTCTCAACGACAGCTCTGATGAGCCTTTCACTTCCTCTTGGAATCAGGACATCAACGTATTCCTTCATCTGCATGAATTTCTGTGTCACGCTTCTGTCCGTATCTTCAATTAACTGAACCGCATCTGGATTTATGCCCTCAGAACTAAGAGCATCACGAATAACCCTGGTGATGGCGATATTACTATTAATAGCATCGCTTCCACCCTTTAAAATAACAGCATTACCGGATTTAAAGGTCAGACTAAAGGCATCTGCTGTGACGTTTGGACGAGACTCATAAATTATTCCAATAACTCCAAAAGGTACCCTTACCTTGGAGATTTTAAGGCCATTTGGCCTCTCAAAGTTCTCTATAACTGTTCCGATAGGGTCTTCTAAGCCCGCTACCTGCCTGACGCCCTCTGCCATAGCTTCAATTCGCTTTTCGTCAAGCTTTAACCTGTCAAGCATCCCCTGGTGCATGCCATTTTTTAGGCCATTTTCATAGTCTTTACTATTGGCATCAAGAATATATTTAGCCTCAGACTCAAGGCACTCTGCTACTTTAAAAAGAGCCCTGTTCTTATCTTCAGTACCTAATTTCTGTACTTCGTACTTAACACTTTTTGCCCTCTGACAAATCTCAAGAAGTTCCATGCCGCTCCTCCATTTACCCAAAAACAAAACACAAGTCACAAATTTTCTTAATATTATACTTGTTTACGGCTTTCCCTTCAATTGAACTTTTTTATCCTTCGCTACTAAGAATTGTAATTATCTCTCTTGCCCAGCCCTCATCATCCGGATCAAGCTCGAAATCTTTAAATTCTTCGCCCTTTCCATGGGTTATAAGAAGAGAATCATTGGCTATATGAACAGTTTCTTTATATTTGTTAGTGATAAGCTCCTTCATGTTTTTGGCAGCTTCAGTGTTATACACTTCTTTCTTGGCAGTGGCAGTGATTATGCCATCTACATGTACTGTATACTTTCTGAAAAATTTCCTTATATCGTCAATAGAATAATAGTTTGCAGAAAATACCCAGATGTCATATCCATTCTTCTTAAGGAAGCGGAAAAGAGCTGGAATTCCAAGTCTCATGCGCCTTGAAGCCTGACTTCCCAGTGCCAGGGCTGGCTTTTTCTCTATCAGTACGTCACTATTACTTCTAAAGACAACTTCATCAAGATCAAGGGTAACTCTCTTTTCATGAGTAGAGTGCTTGAGGATATCCTTGATTTCCTCTTCCAGCATCATGTTAACTACTTTTATAGGAACTTTTTTTACACCCGCCATCATGGCTGCGCCCCATCTATGATGGCCATTTATGAGCATAAAGCCAGATGGATGCGTCCTGATAACAACAAGTGGCTCTATTGCAGGCCTAAAACCTTTTGACATGGAATCAAGATAGGATCTTTGATAATCTGAAAGAATCCTATCACTTGGTCCTACCTCAGGAAAAGAGAACTCGTCATCTGGATTTGGATGGAGGTTTGTACAAGCTGTTTCCAGGTAAAAGAGCCTCTGCAGTCTTGAAGTATTAACTGGAACATACATTCCAACTTCTTTTTCAAGTTCGTTTTTCAAATATTCCTTAAACTCAAAATTAGTCATTGCCATAGAATTAAACCTCTGGAAAAGAAATGCCCCTTAAGTTTCTTTTCTCATACTCCTCGGTGAAACCCCATAAAACTTTTTAAATACATTTGAAAAGTAGCTTACGTCATTATAGCCAACCGATTCTGCAATCGCTGTAAGCTTTTGATCTGTTGTAGTCAAAAGAGCTTTTGCTTTCTGCATCCTGACGCCTGTAATATACTCAGTAAGCGTCATATCCATCTCGCTCTTAAACATTTTTCGCAGATAAGTCTGGTTAAGACATAGCTCACCAGAAATATCAGAAATAGAAAGTGCGCTATCAGAATAGTTATTGTCTATGTACTCCTTGGCTGCAGTGGCAACATCGTGAGTCTTGGTGTCCTTTTTGCTTTTTTCAAATTCTATTCGTTTTTTGTATAAATAGATAACTCTATCCTTCATCTGACTAGGGGTTGCAGCATCAGACATATATTTTTCAGGTGAAAACCCTTCTCCATAAATCTTATCTATAGAAAAGCCCTTGGAAATAATGTTTGTCATAAGGATGCTTATGGCACTGGTCAAAAGATTCATGTCATAAATTTTTATATCTCCCTCTGAGCCATTATTATCTCTAAGCTTGTCCCATAAAAGATTCAGTGCATTTTCTGCATCCTCTGCCTGCAACGTTTCAAGATCCTTATTAAGTCTTATTATGGCATCCAGAGAAGAATAGGCTGCGTCATCACCACTGTTTCTAATGTCATAAAACTTTCCAAAGCCCTTCCTTGAAAGATGCCCAAGTGCTTTTTCATAGGACTTTTTAACGTCCATAAGCTGCATAGCTTTTGTAAGGGCTATGGAAGTGCTTATTTCAAGCTGGTTTTTGACAATCTGAATAATATCCGAGAACTCATATCCCTTATACGTATTAATATCGGATAATGAATCGAATTTCATAAGTACAACAATATTATTCTCAAAATCATGGAAAGTTTTAAACTGCCCCTGTATTTCAAGCTTATCAGAAAGCATCTTGGCAATAAGTTTCTCCCAATTCATAAGCTGCTCTCTGTCTTCATACTCTTTATACGAAGAAGCATCGAATCGTAGCAACGCTAAAAGATATCCTGACTCTTTTTCGCTCCTTGTTCCAAATATCTTTTCTTCAAGCTTTTTAGCTGCCTCATCATCAGAAACACCAGCATATATCAGAGCTCTAAGTTCTTCATAGTGCTCATCACTTTTTATTTCAGTGTTCTCAACTGCCTTACTTATGTTATCCTGAAGCTTTAAAAGACTAAGTATCAGTTCCTCTTTTTCAAAGGGCTTTACAATATAATCACAGACTCCAAGCTTGACTGCCTTCCTGGCATACTCAAATTCATTATTCCCTGTGATCAGGATTACAGAAATATCAGGGTAATCTCTAGTTACCTTTTCAGCAAGCTCAAGACCATTAACATATGGCATAGTTATGTCGGTAAGAACCACATCAGGGTAGAACTCTTCAATCTTTTCAAGCGCCTCTCTTCCATCAGAGGCTTCACAACATATCTCAAACCCATATGAATTCCAGTCGATGCACCCTCTTAGGTATTCCAGAAAAATAGGCATATCGTCAACAATCATTATTCTAATCATTATTTTGTCATCCCTGCTCTAGTTTCAGCTCTTATTGCTTACATCAGAATATGGTACATATACCCTGACAGTAGTTCCTTTATCTTTTATGCTCTCAATCTCAGCCCCATATTCATTGCCAAAATAAAGACGTATTCGCTTAGCCACACTATATAAACCAAAGTGGCTTCCTCCCTTTATTTTGTCGTGTTCTGTAATTCTTGCCTCTTCTTTTTTCTTATCCTCTTCGCTGTCAAAAACGCTTTCATCAGAAAGAAGACTATTTAGCCTTAAAAGCTCATCCTCACCAATTCCAACACCATCGTCAAAAACAAGTAGTTCCACCCTTCTATCCGAAGTAGAATCCTTACCATTACAGCCAACTACATGTCCCTTAACCAAAATTTTCCCTGAAGAAGCCTTATTTTTGACTCCATGGTAGATTGCATTTTCTACAAGAGGCTGAAGTGTCATCTTAGGGATAAGCGACATAAAAACATTTTCATCTACATCGATTTCATAGCTGAATTTGTCACCATATCTCATAGTCTGAAGATCAAGATAGTCAGTTATTATCTGAATTTCTCTTTCTATGGTGACTATTTCTTCACTTCCGGATAAAGAGTTTTTATAATAATTTGCCAACTTGTGTGTGACTCTAGAAGCCTCTTTCGCCCGGTTCATCTCAATCAGCATTATTATGATATCAAGCGTATTATACAGAAAATGCGGTTTTACCTGTTCCTGGATCAGCGCCAGCTCATACTCTCTCTTTTTTCTGGCTTCATCATCTACCTGCTGCAATAGCTCTAAATTGCGCTGCGTCATATAGTTAAAGATTCTTCCAAGACGTCCAATCTCGTCCTTAGTCCTGAATCTGAACCTCACACTCATATCCCCTTCAGCAATTTCCTGCGCTCCATCATGGAGTATCTTGAGAGGTTTGGTTACGAAATTAGCAGAAAACCAGACAGAAATTATTAAAAGTACTGCAGTAAAAGAGCTGGTGGTCAATATAATGAATCTAAGATCCCTGCCTGTTACATTAAACTTATTAAGATTTGTAATTCCAACAAGGGTCCACTTATAATCTGTGATCACCTGCCTTGATAAAAGATAGGACTCATTCTTGTACTTTATGAGCTTATCATTTGTATCAAAAAGGCTTTCAATCAGAGTATCATCTTCATAAATAGGGTCTATCACACCATTTTGTTTTATGAGTCTTGCGTCAGTATCATACAAAAAATAGTAACTTATCTCGCTTTGGGAAGACTCAATAAGATAGTCTTTGTCCATATTTATAAATAGATATCCCAGGTGAGTGCCACTTACTATATTGATAACATGCTTGCCCATGGTGATAACTTCTTTATCATCACGGCTAAAAGGATTAGATTCAAGTGGCATCATAACAGTCTTGCCGCCCTGGTCAGAAAGCCCCAAAACATAATCTGAATATCTTATGTTTATGCTGTCTCCAAGGTAATAAGGATCTGATGAATAAAACCTTCCATCTCTGTCTATAAATACTATAGATGATATGCCATTATAGATAAGGAGCGACTGAGACAGCTGGCTTGTTATCTTACTATCTCTTGTAACCTGCCTCATGGATTTATCATTATAGTAATTGCCAAATTCTATAGTCAGGTTGTTAGAACACAGTTCACCATTTTGAAGGACAGATGAAAGTCTGTCAGACATGATACGTATATTTTCCTCTATCTGCTTGTCAGCCCTTTGCATAATTGCCCTGTTATAAAAGGCAAGCATCAAAACAGTAAGTACCACCATAGGAATAAGTGCTACCAGTAAAGTTATAAAAGCTAGTTTATATTTGATGGACATGTTTCTGGCCTTGTTCTTGCCAGTGCTTAATTTCTCCATGTCCTCAATTGTCATATTTTTTATATCCATCTTTTTCATACCCATAATATTATCATGGTATCGGTGGTAAAAGTCAAAAAAGCGTACATGCTGATTATGAGTAAAAAAATACGCAAAGGGCCATTATGTGACTCTTCGCGCATATATTTTTTTATCCTTTTACAGCTCCGCCTATTGTCATAGCACTCTCAACCTGCTCTGAGAAAATAGAATATACAATTATTGCGGGGAAGGATGCAATTACCATAGTAGCGCCCATTCCTCCCCAATCCGTCGTAAATTCGCCCTGAAAAAACAGTACTCCAAGAGGAAGAGTCTTGAGCTTTGGTATACTACCTACAACTACATTTGCCAATATAAACTCATTCCAGGCATTAAGGAAAATATAGATCACCAGTGTAACTGTAGCTGGCCTTACTAAAGGCTCAATGATCATAAAGAAAGTCTGGTAGATATTGGCTCCATCCATGCAGGCTGCTTCTTCAAGTTCCATAGGAATCCCTTTGAAAAATCCGTAATAAACCATGCAGGCAAATGCCAGGTTTATTGCAATATAAGGAAAGATCAAAGACCATCTTGTTCCCATCAGACCAAATTTCTGTACGATCTTAACAACAGGAATCATTATTGCCTGAACAGGTATAAACATTCCTAGCCCCAAGAACAGCCTTGTAAAGGTCTTTAACTTCCAGACCATCCTGCTGGTTGCATATGAAAAGAGTAACGCACAGAAAATAGTTATGATCACAGTACCTATTGATACAATCAGGCTGTTTATAAAATATAGCGGTACATCATACTTGGTCCAGGCAGTTATATAGTTTTCATAGTGAAGTGGCCATGGTGGACCAAAAGGATTCGTTACAAAAATCTCGTTATTAGTCTTAAATGAATAAAATAGCATCCAGATCAGCGGATATAGGGAAAAAGCTGCATAAATCCAGCAAAATGCTATAAATACATAATGAAGAGCTTTATTTGATCTATCTTTACGCACAACGCTTCCTCCTTGCTTTTTCTTCTTCTTTCTTTTGATCTCTATCCCTAAAGATAAAATTGATAACAAGCATTACAAGCATACATTCAATGACCATCACTGAAGCTGCAGCAAGACCATATCCATAATCCGACTTTTTAAAGGCTGCGTTATACATCATGTATGTAAGTGTATAGGTTGACTTGTTAGGGCCGCCTCCTGTCAGGATGTTCATCTCAGTGAAGGCTTTGATACCTCCGGTTAGCGAAATAATAAGACAGAATTTGTAGGTTTCAGCAAGAAGCGGAATTGTGATCTTAAGGTGGGCAAGAACATTGGAACATCCATCAATTCTTGCAGCTTCGTAATAGTCTGAAGGAATTGACTTGATACCAGCTACAATAAGTGCAAACTGATATCCCATCCACTGCCATGCATTAACAAAGGCGATAACATATATTGCTTTATATCTATCTCCAAGCCAGTTCTGTTTAAAATCTAAGTTTCCAGCTTCAAAGAGCTTATTTAAAAGTCCATCTCCTGCAAGAACGGCACTCCACAGCTGACAAACTACAGTTACAGATAAGATAACAGGAATAAAATATGCTACTCTGAGGAATTTCCTGCCCTTCATCTTCTTATCTGAAATAGTGATGGCAAATACAGTAGCAAAAAGCATCTGATAAATGGTTATAACAACTGCAAAGATCAGCTGATTTCTATTGGATGTTGCAAATACTCTATCAGTGAACAGGTCAAGATAGTTCTTTATACCTGTAAAATTCGGAATTGTAAGACCATTCCAGTCTGTAAAACTATAGGCAAAAACCTGGATGATCGGAATAAAATCAAATGTAATAAATATAGCAAGTGCCGGTAATACAAAAAGCAGGATTGCCAGCTTATTTCCCATGTATTTTTTCATGGTTCATCTCCCAATAATTCATATATTTAATGCGGAGCCGGCAGATATAACCCCTTATTCTGCCTATGCCCCGCACTAATCAGTAACCCTTCTCTAAAAAGAATTATTCCATTGTATCAGCAATATCCTGAACAAATTCATCTGCTGTAAACTGTCCGGAAACAAGTCCCTGTGACTCAGACTGAATTGCATCGTTAAAGGTTGAGTTTATAAGTCCCCATGTAAACTTTGTTGTTGCAGTGATTGAAGGAAGAGTATCTGAAAGTTTCTTCATCATAGCAGGATACTCAGAATCTGGCTCTTTTCCTGTATCAATAGCAACTAGTGGATTATGTCTGTACATAACCTTGGCTTCGCAGTATTTCTCTGTAATAAACTCTGCTACCTCTGCAGCAAGCTCTGCATTCGCTGAATCAGGATTTACAGCAAATCCGGAAGCTGATCCACCGCCTGAGAATACAGCCTTACCAGCTTCATAAGAAGCGGCATCAGCAGCTGGGTAGAACATCCAGTCTACGTTATCGCCAAGTGCCTTTGTAGCATCCTCGATGTACCACTGACCGTTGATAAACATAGCAGCTTCGCCAGAAAGAAATTTTTCTGAAGCCTGGTCATAATTGGTTGTTGTAGCATCTTCCTGGTAAAGGCCTGCTGCAACAAGCTCTTCCATCTTCTTGGCAGCATTTACATAGCCTTCATCTGTGATAGAAGCCTTTCCTTCGTCAAGAGCCTTGATACCGCCTTCTGCATATCTTGTTGCAATAACATCATATGCAGCTGCTGTATTCCAGCCTTCCTGTCCAAAGAGTGCAAGTGGTGTGATTCCCTTACCCTTGAATACTTCGATACAGTTTAAAAGGTCATCATATGTTTCTGGAATCTCAAGTCCGTTCTCCTCAAAAAGAGCCTTATTGTAGTACCAAAGAACATATTCCTGTCCAGAAAATGGGAATGCATAGATATTGTCATCATCTGCATAAGCAAGATCCTTGTTAGCATCATAGAGCTTATCAAGGAATCCTGTAGACTGAGCAACCTCGTTTAATACCATGATCTGATTGGACTCACGGAATGTATTAATGATATCTGTTGATGCCTGATAAATATCAGGAAGCTGTCCTGTAGCAGCCAGTGTCTTAAGAGTCTGTCCATCATCCTGAGCCTGAACAATAAGGTTAAGCTCAACATTTGGATAAGCTTCCTTGAGCTGTTCTACAGCATAATCGTATGGAACCTTTGTGTCATCATCAGCATACTGTGTGTAAATTGAAAGTGTAACCTTATCCCCTGAAACTTCCGTTGTTTCAGTTGCCTTTTCCTCAGCTTTTTCCTCAGTTTTAGCTTCTGTTGTAGTTTCAGCAGCTGGTGTATCTTTTCCAGTTTCTTCTACTGGCGCCTTACTGCCACAACCGATTATAGATGTTGCTGCAACAGTCAGACAAACGAGAGTACTAAGAATTCTCTTTTTCATAATAAAATGTCCTTCCCTTCTCTAAATGAGTTAAGTTAATGACGAGTTGTAACCCTTGGAAACTCGTCAACCTCTTTACAGTACTCATTATAAAAAAGGTAAGGACATTTAAAAATGCAATATTCAAAATTGTTTTTGTAATTTTTAAAAAAAGTACAACTTTTTGGATTCAGTAATTATTTTATCAGGCTTTATATCATGCTCATCTACGATTTCGTCTGGAAAACTTCCATCATATATCTGGCAGTCAAAGGCCAAGGCAACTGTACTTATTCCGGGATTTTTGCTCAAAAAAGTATCATAGAAGCCTCCGCCATAACCAAGGCGGTTTCTATGCCTGTCAAAAGAGACTCCAGGCATGATGACAAGGCTATGGGAAAATGCATCTGCACAAAAGATCACGCTTGTTTCAGATATCTCTGGCTCTCTGATTCCCATATAACCACTCTTTAAGTCAGATAGGCTAGGAATTTTTACAAATGCCATCTCACGTTTAGCCCTGTCTGTAACCTTGGGGCAAAAGACATTTTTACAACTTTCCAGGGCATTTTTAATTATTCCATCTGTTATGACTTCGCTTCCCATTGATGCATAGATCAGTATATTTAAAGCCTTTTTGTATTCTTCAGATGAAAATAGTCTTTCCTGAATCAGATTTGTTTTTTCAGATAGTTCCTGAGTAGATAATCCGTCTCTATCTTTGATTATCTTTCTTCTTATGGATTGTTTATCCTGTAAAGTGTCCATACTGCCCAAATACCTCGTAAACGCTGGATACTAAATACTATAGCTTATTTCTTTATCATAGCAGATAAGCATCATCAGGTGTTATTCTCTTATCTCTTGTAAGCACCATCCAGTCAGTAATATCCTTCAGATCAAAACTCTTTGTATCTCCCTTCTTGATTCCGGACACATAATATGGTTCCTGAACTAGCCTTGCTACAATCTTGTCATCCTTAAAGTCTACAACATCAAACCAGATGTGTTCTTTGTTGGATCCAGAATTTTCATCATCCCAATATTCTTTATCTACAACAAGACCAATCTTTACAGAAGCCTTATTTTCTTTATTTGAAAAACCTTTTTTAAGATAATCCACACGCTCGAGAGCAAGATCTCTCATTCTCTTAGTTTCTGTTCCAGATATGTAGAAAATAGGATTTTCCCTTAAAAGCTTGTCAAAGTACTGAACTTTAGTAAATACTTTATTATCCATATCATCAGGATTAAGATAGCACATTACAGGGCATGTGTCCTGGCTGTGATATTCATCTCTATCTTCAGTAGTGCCAAGTTCAATTCCATCATAGTATTTAAGAGCATCTTCCCAGTTAATTGCAGTTGTGACCATAAAGCCCTGCCCAACTCTTCCAAGGAAAATAGGGTCTTCAACGCTGTAAGGCTCATCCGCCTCTATCATCCTATATGCCATGTTTTCCAAAACGTTATAATGAGTATTGTACATTTCTCTGTCAGAGCCCAAAATTTCCAGTTCATGCATTCCACAGCGTTTAAGTCCATGAGTATGGAGCCACACTTCATCATTTTCACCACTAATAGCCTGTACAGTAAAAAGATATCTAGGAGCCGGCAGAACTGATGAACTTGCAGCAAGTCTTACCCAGTTTCCTGAAAGTATTTTCTCTGATGGACAATCTAAAACAGCGATCATATCAGGAACAAGTGCATCAATGATTCTTAGCTGATCATAAAAGCAAACTCTTGGATCATTGTTATAACTCATAGAAACACTAAGTCCAACGGACTTTTCATCAATCCTTTTAAGCTCTTCTTCTGTAAAATAGTGACCACGTCTTATAAAAGGTGGAATATCAATATCAGCTGCACCAAGCCATACCTGATATTCTCTTCCATCAATAGAAAGGCTGAGCTTGGCAGCTTCTCTTTCGTCATCATATTCTATGTCATTTACATTAATATTTTCCTTTTTTCCAAGGTTTTCCATGAGAGCATGCGGATTAGCTACTATTCCCTCATCCTCCGCAATAACTATCATGTAAGATTCTTCTTTCATACTCATTCCTCCAACAAAAGTGCTTTGCATAGTAATTCTAATAATATTACAAGCAAGCCACTTCAAATGTTGATCGAGTAGGCTGACTCCTACTCGATTTCGCACACGAACATTCCGCACTTAGTGCTCCATGTTCTTACGACCGGCAAATGAATATGTATGCAAGCATCCATTCGCTTGCCGGTCTTGTGCAACAAAATGGCTATCTGGAATTTTTATTCCAGGTAGCCAATATTCATCATTTATTAGCAGCAATAAACTCTGCTATCTTAATGCCGTCCATGGCAGCAGACATGATTCCTCCAGCGTAGCCAGCGCCCTCTCCGCATGGATAGAGGCCTCTTACATTAACTGACTGACAGGCTTCATCTCTGTTAATCCTGACTGGTGAGGAAGTTCTTGATTCAACGCCTGAAACAAGAGCTCCATCACTATTGTAGCCCTTAATAGTTCTTCCAAACTTTTCCATTCCTTCTACAAAGGCTTGATTTAAGTCATCTGGAAGGATTGTATGAACATCAGCAAAAACGTACTCGCCGCACATGTTTGGGGTGTTTTTCTTTTGATCTACAGCGCTGATAATACCAGTATTATTCTGCATTTCTGCAGATATATCACCAGATGAAACAGCTTCACTTAAATCATTGACCAGAGCCTTTTTAAAGTCCCCATAATACTCAACAGGGATTTTGCCCTGTCCAAGTTCAAAGGCCTTTCTTTCAAGCTTTCTCTGGAACTCAACTCCTGACAGAACATCATCAGAGCCAAAGTCCTTGGGATCAACTGTAATGATAATGGCAGAATTGGCGTTCTTACCATCTCTTTTGCTGTAACTCATACCGTTTACTGCAAGCATGCCTTCTTCAGAAGAAGCATTGACAACAAATCCTCCAGGGCACATACAAAAAGAGTAAACTCCGCGGCCAGAGTCTGTTGTAGCCGTTAGCTTGTAAGGAGCTGGTGGAAGACCTGCAGGTCTTTCTGACCCGTACTGTGATAGATTTATAAGTTCCTGAGGATGCTCTACTCTAAAACCCACAGCAAAGGGCTTGGGAGACATGTCAATCTTTTTATCCCTGAGCATATAGAAGGTATCCCTTGCACTGTGACCTATGGCCAGAACTACATTGTCGCAGTCAATTCTGTGTTCAAACGCCCTATCTGAGCCAGACTCATTTGTAGCCATATTAGCTGCGTCTTTATAAAGAACAGCTTTAACCTGGCCATTTTCTGTAATGATATCAGTAACCTGGCTGTTGAACTTGACTTCACCGCCCCAGGCAATTATCTGCTGTCTCATATTCCTTACTACGTTTCTTAGAATATCAGTGCCTATATGGGGCTTTGCTTCATACAGGATGTCTTCATTGGCGCCATTTTCAACGAAAATGTTAAGAGCTGCCCTTCCGCGGCCATCCTTATCTTTTACCATGGTATTGAGCTTACCGTCTGAAAAAGTACCAGCTCCGCCTTCTCCAAACTGAACGTTGGTCCTGGTATCAAGCCTTCCGCTCTTCCAGAAATCTTCTACGATTCTTGTTCTCTCATCAACATCAGCACCACGCTCAAGAATTATAGGCATATAGCCATTCTGCGCCAGCATATAGCCGCAAAATAGCCCCGCTGGGCCTGCGCCAACAATCACAATCCGGCTGTCTTTCTTATCATCTGCATTATTATCCGCAGGAACACTTGAATTTATGCTATCATCAAGAGCCTTTCTTCTGGCTAAAACCTGCTCATCAAAGCTATATTCATGCGCATCCACCACAGAAACATTCTTGTCCCTGCACTTTTTGACTACCTTGCCCTCATCTAACCCCTTAAGAGATACATCAACCATGTAGATATGAAATATCTGGGGCTTTTTGCGGGCGTCTATAGAGTGTCTTATTATTTCAAATTCGCTTATGTTACTTACATCAACATGAAGGATCTTGCATACCTTCTTTTGAAGATTAGTCTTAATCTCCTGACTGGTATGCTCTTTCCCATCATGTTGAAACTTAATCTGATTAATTCTTATCATTTAAATCACCAAAATATTATCAACGTGTCAGATTTATAAAGAAGCCACAGTTCCAGCAATAGATCCTGATGTGAATGCCCACTGCAGGTTATAGCCGCCGCACCTTCCATCAACATCGGCAAGCTCTCCTATTACAAAGACGCCGCTGTGACCATTTACAGTCATATCATCCTTGATATCTCCAAGGCTCACACCTCCAGAAGTAACCTGGGCAGCCTGGTATCCAAAGCTATCAGCTATCCGTATTTTAAGGCACCTATAGCTGTCGAATATACTCCTGACCATACTCTCAGAGATATTCTTCATCTTCATTGAAGAGCCCATCTTCATACGTCTTATTATCATATCGTTGATATTGCTGTTGCATAGGCCGTTTAAAAACTCCTTAAGAGTCCTTTCATCCCTAAGGCGCAGCATCTCATCCTCAAGACTCCTATAATCCTCGTCATCGTAATCAGGAAAGAAATTCACGCAGGCATATATAGGCTTTTTCTCATCTACAAACTTGATAACCTTACTGCTGGCCTGCATTACAGGAATTCCAGATATTCCATCCTTGGTAAACTGCACTTCTCCATATTCAGAGCAAAGCACCTCTCCGCCAAGAGTAAAAGAAACCTCGGCTGTGCAGCGCACACCAGCTTCCGGCATAATCTCATTCTCATCAACCCTAAATCCCACCAGCGCTGGATGTGTTTCCTTAATGTTCATTCCAAGCTGCTTGCAGATATAATAACCATCTCCGGTAGACATAGTACTCTTTGCCCCAGAAAGTGCGCCAGTTGCAAGAATTACCCTGTCTCCATCATAACTATTTAAGTTAGTCACAACTGTATAACTGTCTTCATTCCCATTAACAATAACAGACTTGACCTGCTCGCCGAAAACTACTCTTACGCCAAGCCTTTTGAGTTCATTTTCAAAGGCTGTGACCACAGTACTGGCCTGACCTGAAATAGGATAAAGATATCCATCCTCACTTTTTACAACAATTCCAAGAGATTTAAAGAAATTTATGACATCTAAAACACCATAAACAGACAACCACTCCTTCATACGCTTTTCAGCAGAGAGGTTATACATTTTCTCATTCATTTCAAGATTAGACAAATTACATCTTCCATTACCTGTCATGGAAAGCTTTTTTCCAAGAGATGAATTTTTCTCTATTAAGGTAACATCAGCGCCGTTTCTTGCGGCATAGATGGCGGCACACATTCCAGCAGGGCCGCCTCCTGCAATAACAATTTTCCTAGCCAAGATCATTCCTCATAATACTTATCGTGCTGAATTCTGGAAGAAAAGCCCATAAGGAACTTACCCATAGGAACTTTCTCAAGTTCAGAGGTCCTGATACCTCTAAGCACGATCAGCAAAACAATATATACAATTACATAGACGACAAGCCCCAATATAAGAGTAAGTACCTCGCCGATATAGGCAGCAAGGAGTTTATTCTCCGCAAGGAGCACAAGTCCGGTAAGAGCTGAAGCAGCAAGAGGGATTCCTACATTTCCAAGCAGATTGCTGCGAAGTTTCAGCATTTTAAGGACCATAAAAATACAAATTATATCATATACTGCAAAACCTGCAATTTCAGCCATTACAACGCCCTTAAGTTCCCAGTTAAGTGCAAGGACCAAAAGAAGCATAAGCCCAAGATGAACAACCCAGGCTATAGATATATTCACAACAAGAAGAAGGCTCTTACCCATGTGGTTTAAAAGCCAGGAAATGAATATCCCAAGTGATAGGAAAAACAGCATTATCGCTCCAAGCTGGAACAGTCCGCTTACCTGCTCATTACTCTTTCCAAAAATAGTTATCTGGATCATATCTGATGAAACAAATAAAGCTGTTGCAACTGGTGCAAGAACCATATATGTAAAGTGAAGAAGCCTCTTAAGCCTGTCTCTTGCTCCCTCAAGTTCATCTCTTTCTATTCTGGCCATTACCTTATTCCACATTTTTATAAATGGAAGGCAGCACAGGAAAGACAGCATTATGACAAAAGAAACCACTCTGCCATTGTAGGCTCCATAAATAGCTATCATATCCCTGGAATTGCCGTTCTTCATCTGGATAAGGTTATATATTATATTGTCTACAAGGCACATCAGAACCGGTGAAGCATACAAATAAAGAATTGGTCTGATTCCCTTGTAAACATCATTCTTATTATCAAGATACCTTGGAGCACCATTTTTTACAATTTCAGCTATCTCTTTTTTGCGAAGCTCATAGCTTACAAAAATCTGAACAAAGCCAACCAAAGAGCCGACTAAAAGCCCTATCATCATACCTGATGCACCATAGATTGCGCTGTACTCATCCCCGTGGAACAGCTCATTGACCTTTTTGCCATAGCTATACATAATTCCAGAGATAATGCCACCAGATATAAAAGCAGACACACTGATCAAAAGATCCGCTATAACTATAGGCCTGGTATAGCCCAGCCCCTGCAGATATCCCCTTATGACGCCCTGAGAGCACATAAAGAAAAGGCTGATTGCTACAATGATGAGCTGAAAATATACCTTACCAGCTCCTAAAAGGCTCCTTGCTATATAATAGCTGCCAAAACCAATACCAAGCGATAAAACCAGGCCAATTGCACAAAAAAGCCTAAGAGATTTGACCATATTGGCCTGAGCGTTTAAAAACTGGCTTCTTCTTGCTCTTAATCTGACCATGATATAGACAGATTTCTGAACTGCCAGGATAAATGAAATATACAGTAAAAAATACAAAGCAGAAGGCCCGGAACAAAAACCTGCCCCCATATCCCCAAATATCCTTACTGAAATCATGTTATAAAACATCATTATTATGATAGACCAAAAAACTGCAGAAGTCAGAATATCTGGCCTGATGCGCTTTTCCTCAGCATAACTTTTCATACAGTTTCTCCCAAAACAAAACTTAATCTCTTGTAATACCAAGACTGTTTAATACTTCATTTTGCTTGCTCTCCATAACTGCAGCCTCATCCTCCTCCATGTGGTCATAACCGCATAAATGAAGCATACTGTGAGCAACCAAAAATGCAAATTCTCTTTTCTCTGAGTGTCCGTACTCAAGAGCCTGAGACCTTACTCTATTCTCGTTTATTACAATATCCCCAAAACTGATATTTCCTGTGTCAGGATCCAAAAGATCTACCTTCTGCTCCCCTTCTATCACGGAAAAATCCCCAGGTTCATCGTAACTTATGGTTGGAAAAGATAAAACGTCTGTAGGCTTATCTATATTCCTAAACTCTTTATTTATCTCATGAATGCCATCATCATCTGTGATTGTAAGGCTTATTTCAACATTATAGGAGCAGTTTTCTGACTTTAAAACAGCCTCTGCAACGCTTCTGGCAAGCTCCTCAATATCAAAATCAAACTTGGCTCCAGTTTCATTTTCAACGTAAAAAGTCATAATAGAGCTTCTCCTTTTTTAGTATCTTACGCATCTGATCATATTCTCTGAAGGTAACATCACAGTTCTTTAGTTCACCTTCATCTTCCTTCTTATCAAATATTTTGTCAATCAACTGATCATAGTCGATCTTCATGTCCTTGTTTTTTGCCAAAAGATACATGATAGAAGCTATAACTGTCTCTGAAAGGTTGATAGTCAGAGCTTCCTTGGACTTAATCTTAGTGCTCTTTGGGTCAATATACTCATGAAGAAGCTCAATAGCTTCCTTGGGAAATTTGTTGTCCTCATAAAAATGCTTAACATCTTCCCACTGACTCTTGCCTTCAAGAATACCTATCCTGTGGTAATATGAGCAGTTTTTAACTGCTCTGTCGTTAAAGCCAAGGCCCAAAGCTATTCTCTCTGAGAGGTAGGCTGTATGGATGGCTCTAAAGTACTCGTCCTTGTCCATCTCCTTTAACCTTATCAGAAGAGGAAACTCTGTATCATTAATATCCATATACATATCGTTAGATTTTCTGATAATATACACTCCAAAAATATTAAGAAAAATAAGAAGAATGATCAGATTAAGCATAAGGTTCAGAATAGGAAGTATCAAAAGATTGATAGAAAGAGTCCTGTTCTGAAAAAGGACACTAAACGCAATGAGAAGAAGTGCCTGCATCATAAGTGAAATAGCTGTCGGATAGCCAATAGAGGTATTTTCCTTGAGGTCTCTAAAAAGTGCCAGTGCTACAGCTCCTGCAATAACATACATAAAGGCTACTCCAAAATTGCCATTTTCCTCAAGCATTACTGAAATGCAAACAAGGCCTGTTCCAGAAACAAGCCCAATTTCGGTGTTTGAAAAAAGACCAAGTATCACAAAAAAGGACATATAGGGCCAAAACTGATCTGGCACAAGTCCAAATAAACAGGCCAGCACAACAAAGGCTGCATAAACAATAATAAATCTGTTTCTATGGTAGAAGTTATCGTAAGAAAAACCTTCACTGCCTCTTCCATAGGCATCAAATAACATGAATATTACAGTTCCTGTGACTATTAGAGAAACAATAGTATTTCGAAGAATAGCTTCATAGCTCTTTCCTGTAAAAAATGAAAAGGCAAAGACGCTAAGTCCTGTAAAAAGAAAAAGACAACCGTATAACAATTTATGCCTTAAGTCTATTTTCTGCTCACTTTCCATCCCTAGATCTTCTCTCCAATTTCTGAATAGATTTCTTCTTTTCTTTGTTTATACTCTTCTTTTCGTAGTCTTCGTATGCCTTTACAATCTTCTGAACAAGTGGATGTCTTACAACATCACTGCTTGTAAGTGTGCAAAAGGCGATATCATCTATTCCCTTAAGAACATTCTGGGCTATATCAAGACCTGACTTGGCATCAGGCGCAAGATCTTTTTGAGAAGCATCACCAGTTATGATGACCTTTGAGCCAAAGCCAATTCTTGTTAGAAACATCTTCATCTGGGCAGGTGTTGTATTCTGCGCCTCATCAAGAATTATAAAGGCGTTATCCAGAGTACGCCCTCTCATATAAGCAAGAGGGGCAACTTCAATAAGGCCTTTTTCCATGTTCTTTATAAAGTTCTCCGTACCCATTATCTGATAAAGAGCGTCATATAACGGTCTTAAATAAGGGTCAACCTTACTCTGAAGATCTCCAGGCAAAAATCCTAGCTTCTCGCCAGCTTCTATAGCAGGTCTTGTCAAAATGATCCTGCTGACTTCTTCTCTCTGAAAAGCTGTGATTGCCATAGCCATGGCAAGATAAGTCTTACCTGTTCCTGCAGGTCCCAGACCAAAAACGATCATTTTATTTCTGATGGCATCTATATATTTCTTTTGTCCAAGAGTCTTGGGTTTAATGGGCTTGCCAGAAATTGTATGACAAATAACGTCCCTGTCTATATCTACAAGAACGTTATCACTTATCTTTTCCGTTTCTCTGGTATCATCTTCCTTGAGAGATATAGCGTAGTCTACGCTCTGCTCCTCAATACTTGTCCCTCGTCTTGAGAGCTGAACAAGCTCTCTTATGATTCCAGAAGCCTTTCTGGCCCCTTCCTTGTCTCCAATAATGTGAAGTTCCCCATTTCTGTCTATTATCTCCACATGGAGACTTTTCTCTATCTTCCTGATATAGCTATCATTGCCGCCAAAGATATTTCTCTCATCCTCAGCTGTTAAAGATAGAGATAATTCTGTGATCTCACTCATATTCATTCCCCGATTTATTTATGATATGGTTCTCCTCGCATAATACGATAGCCCCTGTATATCTGCTCCAGCAAAATAACTCTCATCATCTGATGAGGAAAAGTCATATCTGAAAAGCTTATCTGATCGTTACATCTTTTTAGGACATCCTCATGAAGTCCCAGCGATCCGCCAATAATAAACTGGATATGACTGATACCCCTTACTCCCTTGTCTCCTATATACTCAGAAAAGGCTTCAGAAGTATAGCGCTTTCCTCCAATAGCCAAAGCGCAGACATGAGCACTTGGATCAATATTAGAAATGATCCGGTCGCCTTCTTTTTTCTTTATCTGATCTTCTATGGCAGGAGGTGCATTATCAGGAGTCTTCTCATCCGCAACCTCAATGATATTTACTTTACAATATCTTGAAAGTCTCTTGGAATACTCCGAAATAGCATCATTCCAATATTTCTCTTTTATTTTACCAACACAAATAATACTGATATTACTCATTTTACAAGATTTCCACCTGAAATCATACCTGAAACACCGACATTTTTAGTCTTTTCTTCTGGCATCCACATATGAGTTTCTGCATTCTCCCTTTCTGAAAAAACTGGGATATATCCTTTTTTATCCTTAGATGAATTAGGAATCATCTCAAGAGTTCCCTTATAACAGTTACCAATCCACTCCTTAGTCTCATAATTATTGTTAACAGTTATAAGATACATCTCACCATCATATAAGCCGTTTGCAAAATTGCCAATAGCATTCTGTATATAAATATCCTTGTCATTCATGTACTGCTGGTTATAATCATAGTGCTCCTGGCCCTCACCATTTGGAAGATCTCCTGCAAATTCTCCTGAAAACATATGCTCTTTCACAACATAGGTATCATAATCCGGATAAAATGCAAACCAGGTTCCAGCGCCACTTCTTATTCCATTTACCCATTCTCCAAAATAATACTGATTATTGGCGTAAACGGCTGCTCCATGGCCATTTGGCAGGCCCTCTTCATTAGTTTCACCGTAGTAATAGAAGTTATTTGTCCCCTTTAGTGAATATGACATAGCCTCATATCTTTCAAGATGAGCCAAATCTCTTATTGCATCACCATTATTAGCATCCCAGTATGCAAGCATCTCAGCAAGAAAGTTTGTAGCGTTAAACGCAACATTTTTGTATTTGTCCTTGAGTACAGGTTCAGTTGTTTCATAAAAACAGTTTCCAGAAATAGAATCCTTGGCGCCTGCCTTAGTAATAGAATTTATACCTGCACTTGAACTAGATCCGGCTGTAGTAGCCAAATCCTGCGAATTTTCTGCATTACTAGCATCAGAAGAACCATTGTCTATAGAATTCAATAGACTAGCATATTCTGTGATCTTTTCATCCAGGAGAGCTTCATCCTCCTTGTTGTTTCCACTATTACCTGACAAAGCAAGATACAGCACCAAGATAAGGAGTATCACCCCTGCAATCCCCGCTGTAATCGCTACTTTAATCTTTTCATCTCTATCCATTGCCTTATTCTCCAATCAAAATCCTTATAATTATATCATAGCTATATACTATAATCTTATACTATCGAAAAATTCTTAAGATTTACCATCGAAATTTCTTAAGATTTTATGTATGTCGCTTATTCGGATAATATTATTCAATATAAAGTACAAAAATAAGGTGCTGTAAAAGCACCTTATTCGTAAAATGGATTATATATTATTTTATTTATTGGATAGATACTCGTCGATACCCTTAGCAGCAGCCTTTCCAGCTCCCATTGCAAGGATAACTGTAGCAGCACCTGTTACAGCATCTCCACCAGCAAATACACCTGGCTTAGATGTCTGTCCGTTTTCTTCCTGAGCTACAATGCACTTTCTGCGGTTAACTTCAAGGCCCTGTGTAGTAGAAGAAATAAGCGGATTAGGTGATGTACCAAGAGACATGATAACTGCATCACACTCAATCTCAAACTCTGAACCAGGAACTTCTACAGGACTTCTTCTGCCTGACTCATCAGGTTCACCAAGTTCCATTCTGATACAGGTAATACCAGTTACCCAGCCATTTTCATCAGCATGAATCTCTACAGGGTTTGTAAGAAGGTCAAAGATAATGCCTTCCTCTTTTGCATGTCCAACTTCTTCCTTACGTGCAGGAAGTTCTTCTTCACCACGACGATACACAACATGAACCTCTGCGCCAAGTCTGAGAGCTGTTCTGGCAGCATCCATAGCAACGTTACCACCACCTACAACTACGCACTTCTTAGGTCTCATGATAGGTGTTCTTGAATTCTCATCAAAAGCCTTCATAAGGTTACTTCTTGTAAGGAACTCGTTGGCTGAGAATACACCCATAGCCTGCTCGCCAGGAATATTCATGAATCTTGGAAGTCCGGCACCTGAGCCGATAAATACTGCATCAAAGCCTTCCTTTTCCATAAGTTCATCAATTGTAACCGATTTACCAATAACAACGTCTGTCTCAAGCTTAACACCAAGGGACTTAACGTTTTCAATTTCCTTTTTAACTACATCTGTCTTAGGAAGACGGAACTCAGGAATACCATAAACAAGTACTCCTCCTGCCTCATGAAGGGCCTCAAAGATAGTAACATCATATCCCATCTTGGCAAGATCTCCGGCGCATGTAAGACCTGAAGGGCCTGAACCAATAATGGCAACCTTCTTGCCTTTCTTCTCTTTAGCGCCCTCTGGCTTAATTCCCATTTCTCTTGCTGTATCAGCAACGTATCTCTCAAGCTTACCAATAGAAACGGCATCGCCCTTGATTCCTCTTACACACTGTCCTTCGCACTGGCTCTCCTGAGGACAAACACGTCCACAAACTGCAGGAAGTGCGCTAGACTTAGAAATAGTCTGGTATGCACCAGCTACATCGCCTTCTTTAACCTGGGCAATAAATGCAGGAATATCAATTGAAACAGGACATCCCTGTACACATTTAGGGTTCTTACAATTAAGGCAACGAAGTGCCTCGCTTTCAGCTTCTTCTTTATTATATCCAAGGCAAACTTCCTTGAAGTTTGTAGCACGAACCTTGGGATCCTGCTCACGAACAGGAACTCTTACAAATCCATCCATAATTTTCCTCCTTACTCGCAGTGGCCACATCCACCGTGATGTGTCTTGCCTTCCTGTTCTCTAAGAAGAAGTCTGCCTTCTTCTGTCTTGTAAAGTTTCATTCTGTTCATAGCCTGATCAAAGTCAACCTTGTGTCCATCAAACTCAGGTCCATCAACACATGCAAACTTAACCTGTCCATCAACTGTAAGTCTGCAGGCGCCACACATTCCTGTTCCATCAACCATGATAGGATTCATGCTGACAACAGTAGGAATTCCAAGTTCCTGTGTAAGTTTACATACGAATTTCATCATGATCATAGGACCAATAGCTACGCAGTGATCATACTTGTTGCCCTCATCCCAGAGATCCTGAAGAGCCTTTGTAACCATACCACTTCTGCCATAAGATCCATCATCAGTAGTAATGTGAAGATTACATACCTTTTTGAATCTATCTTCAAGGATAACAAGGTCCTTGGTCTTGGCACCAATAATAACATCACAGTCAACGCCGTGCTCCTTGAGGTACTTGGCCTGTGGGTAAACAGGTGCTGTTCCAACACCACCTGCGATAAATACGATTTTCTTTTTCTTGAGCTCATCTACTGACAATTCGCATAAGTCTGAAGGCTTTCCAAGAGGGCCAACAACATCAGCAAGATGATCACCAGCCTTTAACTTGCTAAGAGCAAGAGTCTCTGCGCCAATGGCCTGAGCAACAATCTCAACTGTACCCTTTTCTCTATCATAATCACAAATTGTGAGAGGTATTCTCTCCCCTTCCTCATCAACTCGAATAATCAAAAACTGCCCGGGCAAACATGCCTGTGCCACACGAGGAGCTTCAACGATCATTTGAAAAATGTTCGCAGCGAGCTCGTTAGCTTCTAAAATTTTGAACATAGTCTTCCTCCTATATAATTCTATTGATGCCAAAATAGATTGTTCTCAATGCATCAATAATAAATTATTCTAATAAAAATTTCAATCTTTATTTCTTTAAATCAGTAAAGTGCTTATTTATCATCTATTTGAGATTGTTATCAAAGTATATTTGCCGCTAGAGTCGTATCCAAGCCTGTTCACCGTTCCATCATGTGTGTTAACCGCATAGATAAGGCCTGTTGGAGTAACACTTCCGTCGTTGGAAACATGATTTTCTATGATCACGTAATACTCTCCAGCGCCTTCAATCTCAATTTCTTTATTGTATATGTATTCATTGTGGCCACCAAGACCCCGGACTTTACCTGAGCTATCCAGTAGAATATCAAGTCGCACAAGAGTGCTGACAAGGGTATTTACTGCCTGTTCTTTTGAAATAAGTCTCGTAAATACCAGATGATAATCTCTCTCTACAATCTCACTGCTAAGCCCGTCTTTATCAATAGCAACAAACTTGTAATGAGTTGTTCCTACGGGCATTGTTATAGGAGAAATGTATTGTTTGGACTCCATTGTAGGGTCACTACCATCAGTAGTATAAAAAATTGTGCAGCCAGCATCAGCAACAGCCACTATCATAGTATTCTGATTATAATCTCCGCTTGGTTCCATTATTTCAGGAGCAGATGGGGTTCCCTTTATAACTGTGTAGGTATCCTCTGCAACTTCACTTGATATACCATACCTGTTAATTGTTGATGCCTTAATGATATATTCTCCCTCTTCATCAAGGACAATAGCATTCTCATATATGATACTGGAACTATCTGGATTTCCATCATTGACAGTGTAATAAGTAACATCTCCTTCCTGAGATGACTGAGGAAGTATCGTTACTATAACTACGTCATCAAACTCGCCTCCTGCTACTCCCATAAGAGGTGCCTTTGGAATATATTTCTCCCTAAAGCTCATAGCAGTCTCATTACTACTATCATTTAAAAGCTCAGCAATCTTGTCATACATCTTGCTCTGTTCATAAATTGAAATAATACTCTCGTAAGCATTGTAGATTTTATCACTGGCAAAATTTTCAGAATCAGTTATTTTGCGAAGTGCATCAACTGCCGATTCAGGATCACCATTTTCAAGGTAATAATCCGATAATCTGAATATTATATCAGGATTATCAGGTAGATTTTTGTTGCCCTCTATAAGGTATTCTATAGCATCATTCATATTACCTGATTTCTTGGCTGCATCTGCCTTTCTAAGGTAATAATATGCGGACCTGTCACTAAAGAGTAAGAACCCCAAAATAGCTAAAAAAAGAATCAGGATAGTTCCTGCACACACCAAAATAACAGGACGTTTTTCCTTTAACTTAGAGAAAAACTCCCTGCGCCTTTCTATCTTCTCCTTCTTTAGCCTTTCCTCTTTATTGAGTTCATCTGCCACGCCTGAAAGAGTCTCATTTATTTCATTTTCAACTTCTGGTTCAAATTCCGGAACTATCTTTATTTCAAGGCCACATTTATCGCAATACATGTGGCCTTCAGGAATTTCAAACCCACATTCAGGGCATTTCATATGCTCTTATTTCTCCTGTGCTTTCCTTACAGCTGCCTCATAACAGTTGTTCATGAGCATAGCAATTGTCATAGGACCAACTCCACCTGGAACTGGAGTAATGGCAGAAGCGATCTCTTTAACCTCATCATATGCCACATCTCCGCATAACTTACCATCAGCGTTTCTGTTAATTCCTACATCAATAACAATAGCTCCCTCTTTAACATAGTCAGCAGTTATCATGGAAGCCTTGCCAACAGCTGCTATCAATATATCGGCTCTCTTACATACTTCCTTTAAATTAGCTGTCTTTGAGTGAGCAACTGTTACTGTGGCATTTTCTCTTAGCATCAAAAGAGCCATTGGTTTACCAACAATGTTGGACCTTCCCACTATTACGCACTCTTTCCCAGCTATAGAAATATTACCCTCACAACCTCTTTTAAGAAGCTGGATAACTCCGGCAGGAGTACAGGATACAAAGCCCTCTTCTCCAATACATAGAGCACCCACATTCATAGGGTGGAAGCCATCTACATCCTTGGATGGATTGATAGCATCTATGACTGCCTTTTCGTTGATATGAGAAGGAAGTGGCATCTGCACCAGAATGCCATCCACATCATCTCTACCATTAAGCTCATCTATAAGCTCTAAAAGCTCTTCCTGACTTGTTTCAGCAGGAAGTTCGTAAGAAAGTGATTTAAAGCCAACATATTCACAAGCTTTTTTCTTGTTTCTGACATATACCTGTGAAGCAGGATCTTCTCCTACTAAAACTACAGCAAGTGTTACTTCTATTCCCTTTGCCTTAAGGACTGCAGTCTTTTCTTTTAACTCATCCTTTATCTGAGCTGATATAAGTTTACCATCTATAATAGTTGCGCTCATTTATTCTCCATTCAATTTCTAATATTCGTGATATACGACAAGCTGCCATAAATGAAACTTTTCGTCCCTATATTTATTTCGTGATATACGACCTGCTCCGTACTTCGTACTCTCGCATGTCTACATACATTCGGAACTCGAAATGCTCATATCCATTCGCATTTCTTTATTCCTCATGTATGTTAGGTCCTCAAGGTTTCATTTATATGTCTGCATGCAGCCATAAATGAAACTTTTCGTCCCTATATCACTCAAAAAAGACCACTGATCTTGCCTGTAGAATCTACATCTATGTTATATGCTGCAGGCTGCTTGGGAAGTCCTGGCATTGTCACAATTGAACCTGTAAGAGCCACTACAAATCCAGCTCCTGCTGAAACATAAGCCTCTCTAACTGTGATATTATAGCCACTTGGTCTTCCTAAAAGGGTTGGATCATCAGAAAGTGAGTACTGTGTCTTGGCCATACATACAGGAAGCTTACCAAATCCCATTTCTTCTATCTTAGCAAGCTGTCTTGAAGCAGCAGGTGCAAAAGTCACACCATCAGCGCCATAGATCTTGGTTGCAACAGTTTCAATCTTCTCCTTAAGAGAAAGATCATCACTGTAAATTGGAGCATAGTTACTAGGTTTATTTTCAAGAGTATCAATAACCTCTTTGGCAAGGGCCTCTCCGCCTTCGCCGCCCTTTGCCCATACTTCTGAAAGAGCAAATCTGCAGTCTCTTTCCTCGCAGAACTTCTTTACAAAATCTGTCTCAGCCTGAGTATCTGTAAGGAATGAATTGAGGGTAACAACAACTGGTACTCCATACTGCTGGATATTCTCAATGTGCTTTTCAAGATTAACAATGCCTTTCTTGAGAGCTTCCAGGTTTTCTTCTCCAAGGTTTTTCTTGTCAACTCCGCCGTTATACTTGAGGGCTCTTATTGTTGCAACAAGTACTACTGCATCAGGCTTAAGTCCTGCCATGCGACACTTGATATCAAGGAACTTCTCTGCTCCAAGATCAGCGCCAAAACCTGCTTCAGTAACAGTAATATCAGAAATGCCAAGAGCTGTCTTGGTTGCTCTAACTGAGTTGCAACCATGGGCAATATTTGCAAATGGGCCACCGTGTATAATAACTGGTGTGTGCTCAAGTGTCTGTACAAGATTAGGCTTAATGGCATCTTTCAAAAGAGCTGCCATAGCGCCTACGGCCTGAAGTTGTCCTGCTGTTACAGGCTCACCCTCTCTTGTATAGGCAACAATAATTCTTGAAAGTCTCTTCTTGAGATCATCCATGTCATCAGCAAGACACAAAATAGCCATGATCTCAGAAGCAACTGTAATAACAAAGTGATCCTCTCTTGGAACACCGTCTGCCTTGGCGCCAAGGCCAACTACAATATTTCTAAGGGCTCTGTCGTTCATGTCTACAGCTCTTTTCCATATGATCTGCCTTGTATCTATGCCAAGTTCATTTCCCTGCTGAATATGATTATCAATAATGGCTGCTAATAAATTGTTGGCAGATGTGATTGCATGAAAATCTCCTGTGAAGTGAAGATTGATATCCTCCATAGGAACAACCTGTGCATATCCACCGCCTGCGGCACCGCCCTTTATTCCAAAACAAGGACCAAGTGAGGGTTCTCTCAGGGCAATAACTGTCTTATGACCAAGCCTAGATAGAGCATCCCCGAGCCCTACGCTGGTTGTAGTCTTACCTTCTCCTGCCGGAGTTGGATTTATTGCAGTTACTAAAACAAGCTTCCCCCTCTTACCTGCTACTGCCTTAGCTACAAATTCTTCAGATAATTTAGCTTTGTATCTGCCATAATACTCAAGGTCATCCTCGGTAATACCGACCTTCTCAGCCACCTCTCTGATGTGAAGCATTGTAGCTTCCTGTGCAATTTCGATGTCACTTTTTACAGCCATTTAATCTCTCCTTTTCATATAACCTGATACAACAAAACTTTGTAACTATATATTTAGAAATCTCTTATAGAGATTATCTACGATGGGACTAAATTTTGGCTAAATTATCAGCCAGCAGCCTGAGAATTTAAATATTCATCAAATTGTGCCCTGTTCATAAGGACTTTACGAGGTTTTGTACCCTCTTCATCACCTACAACTCCGGCATCACAGAGCTGATCCATGATCCTGGCAGCTCTGTTAAAGCCAATCTTAAAGGCTCTCTGAAGCATACCTATAGAGGCTTTTTCTTTTTCAATAATAAGATATCCTGCCTGAACAAAGAATTCATCTCTGTCTGAATCAGGCTCTGAACCAAAGCCTCCTGAACCAGAGCCCATGGACTGCATGCTATTTATCTGATTTTCTATATCGTCATTGTACGAAGTGTCTATTTTCTGATTTCTTAAAAAGTCAGTAACTGCCTGAACTTCCTTGTCCGAAACAAAGGCGCCCTGCACTCTTGCAGGCTTAGTATAGCCCTGAGGATAAAAGAGCATATCTCCCTTTCCAAGAAGTTTTTCTGCTCCATTAATATCGAGAATAGTTCTGGAGTCTACTCCACTTGAAACTGCAAAGGCAACACGGCTGGGCATATTAGCCTTGATAAGTCCGGTAATGACATCAACAGATGGTCTCTGAGTAGCAATAATAAGATGGATACCAGCTGCTCTTGCAAGCTGAGTCAGTCTACAGATAGCATCCTCAACTTCATTGGCTGATACCATCATAAGGTCAGCAAGCTCGTCTACAATAACTACAATCTGAGGCATAACCTGCATACTGTCATCATCACTGTCTGCAGCCAGCCTGTTATAGCCCTTAAGGTCTCTTACTCCTGCATCTGCAAACTTCTTATATCTGTTAGTCATCTCTGCAACAGCCCAGTTAAGCGCAGCTGCAGCCTTTTTAGGGTCAGTCACAACAGGTATCATAAGGTGAGGAATACCATTGTAAACGCTAAGCTCAACAATCTTAGGATCGATCATGATCATCTGGACTTCTTCCGGCTTGGCCTTATAAATAAGGCTCATGATGATCGTATTGATGCATACAGACTTACCGGATCCTGTTGCTCCAGCTATGAGAAGGTGCGGCATTTTGGCGATATCAGTGACAACCGTCTTGCCTGCTATATCTTTGCCCACTGCAAAGGCAAGCTTAGATTCAAATTCCTTGTATTCTCTTGATTCAAAGAGATCTCTAAGAGCAACTGCCTGATTCTCCTTGTTAGGAACTTCAATACCAACAGCCGCCTTACCAGGAATTGGAGCCTCAATTCTAATATCCCTTGCTGCAAGGTTCATCTTGATATCGTCTGCAAGATTGACAATCTTGTTGACTCTCACTCCAGCTTCAGGCTGAAGTTCAAATCTTGTTACAGCTGGTCCCTGACTGATATCAGTTACAGTAACATTAACTCCAAAGGTCTTAAGTATGTCCTGAAGCTTAAGTGCTGTCTCTTTGAGTGTCCTTGCTGAATCTGCATTTTTG
>JAEEGL016165333.1_pt1 | contig 73428 bp, 68 predicted proteins | sample 9134231 | NCBI WGS metagenome assembly JAEEGL01 (sample SAMN16246548, study PRJNA631951) | gut metagenome | biome: gut microbiome; feature: rumen; material: fiber-attached | host: Bos | place: Iran: Karaj | collected 2018-10 | reverse complement strand
GGCGTTGAATACCAGATAGAGCTGCATGATGCCGCAACCGCCGAGATCATCTGGGGTGTTCACACCGGAAAGGACACAGGACGTGCTCTTGCGGCCGATATCGACCCGAGATACCCCGGTGCCGAGATGTGGGCCGCAGCAAACGGCAACACTTTCGACTGCAACGGAAACGTTATCTATAACAATAAAAAACCGTCGGTAAATTTCTGTATTTACTGGGACGGCGACCTGTTACAGGAGCTGTTTGATTATAACAACCAGAAGGAATACACTCCCGAGGTCCAGAAATGGGATTACGAGAACCAGAAGGCTGTAGTGCTCCTTTCAGCAACGGGCTGTCTTGTAAGCAACGGAACAAAGGGAAATCCCGGTCTTGTTGCCGATATCGCAGGCGACTGGCGCGAAGAGGTAGTTGTAAGATGCAAGGATGATGCAAATAAGATCCGCATCTACTCTACTCCTTACACAACAGACTATGTGATCACCTGTCTTCTCCTTGACCGCGCGTACCGCGAAGGTGTAGCATGGCAGAACACAGCCTACAACCAGCCTGCGCATCTTTCCAAACAGATAACCGAATATATCGTAAAGTAATAGTATACTCCTTAAGGCAGAAACCCCGGCACGAAAAGTGCCGGGGTTTCTGCCTTATTTCTTTTTCTCTTTTGCTTTCCTGAACATGAACTTTCTTGCAATGTTTATCCCGATCTTGTACGGAAGCGGCCTTAAGGCTTTATCCGCCTCCTTAAGCTTTTCCCTTATAGGAAGCCCCTGCGGACAGTGGCTCTCGCACTTGCCGCAGCCTATGCACTGGGACGCAAAGGCCGGCTCTTTTGTAAGCCCGACGGTCTGCGCGTATTGCCAGCGCCCGTTGCTCTTGGATTCGATATACATTGTGTTGTAACAGAAGAAGGTTCCGGGGATATCAACCCCTTTAGGACACGGCATGCAGTATCTGCATCCTGTGCAGCCCACCTTCTCGTTCTCTTTGATGCATTCCGTTACTTTCTTAAGGGCTGAAAGCTCTTCCTCAGTCATCATCCCGGCTTTCGCCTCTGTTGCAACACGGCAGTTTTCCTGCACCATCTCCATGGAATTCATCCCTGATAGCACCACTGTCACTTCAGGCTGGTTATAAAGCCATCTGAAGCCCCATTCTGCCGGGGACCAGCCTTTTCCTGTCTCCTCCATGACCTTCTTTGCGCTCTGCGGCAGCATCTTTACAAGCTTTCCGCCGCGAAGCGGTTCCATGATCACAACGGGGATTCCAAGCTCCCCGGCGCGTTTTACGCCGCTCACGCCTGCCTGCGAGTACTCATCAAAGTAGTTGTACTGCACCTGGCACATATCCCAGTCGTAATCCTCGAGTATCTTTATAAACCCGTCTGTGTTGCCATGGTAGGAAAACCCGATATTCTTTATGGCGCCGGACGCCTTTTTCTCCCTGATCCAGTCAATAACGCCGCAGACCTTGAGCTTTTCCCACATCGCTATGTCGGTAAGATGATGCATCAGATAAAAATCCACATAGTCAGTGCGAAGCCTCTGGAGCTGCTCGTTGAAATATCTGTCGAGCGACGCATTGTTCTTCACAAGATACTGCGGAAGCTTTGTCGCGATCTTTATCTTTTTCCTCAGATCGTTCTTTTCAAGGATCTCTCCGAGCGCAGCCTCGCTTCCGGAATAAATATATGCCGTATCATAGTAATTTATCCCAAGCTTAAAAGCCTCAAGTATCTCTCGTTCGGTCTCCGCCATATCGATCTTTCCGCCCTTCTGCGGAAAGCGCATGCACCCGAAACCGAGCATCGACACATCTTCACCATGTTTGTCTTTTCTGTACTGCATATCTGCCTCCGTTGTTTAATCTTTTTTGATAAACACACACCCACCCGGATACAGCGTCTGAGTATAAAGCCTTCTTGTCTGGGGAAGCGGACTTCCCTTTTGAACCGTTGCTATATCGATCGGCGTTCCGCTGAAGATGAACGCCTTCTTGTCTGTATAAACTATCACATCCTCTATCCCGCGCCCGAAAAGATCGGCATGCAGGACATAGTCTTCACCGATGTAATCCACAGGAAACTCAACAACCGGCTTTAGTTCTGCATTATACAGGCCGGGGTTCACGCCGCCTCCGCGCCTGTAAGCAAGAATAAGGTCTTTTCCTTCGCCGTTCCAGTTGGAAAGTGTATCGGCGATAGTAAGCCACCCCTGTGTCGTCCTGTTTTCCTTCAACACTTCCCTGCCTTTGCTGTCAAGCAGGAACAGCCCGTCATGACCGCTCCACTGGTCTTTATAGCCGTCACCGCGCCTGATCCTGTCAAGTCCCGCAACCTGCAGTCCCGGAGCGCCTTCTATAAAGTGTCCGAGGGCAACATGCTGCGATTCCACCGATCCGGAATACGTCCAGAGAAGCCTTCCGTCCGCTCCAAACAGAGTTGTAACGCTGCCTCCCACGACTATCTCGTATTTCCCGTCGTCATTCACGTCACCTACCCACAGACAGTCGGCATGATCGTCAAGGTTCTTGCAGGACCAGAGCAGCTTTCCGTTGTGGTCGAGCATATCATAGCCCGCCATCACTTCGTCAAAGCCGTCGCCGTTCACATCGAACGCAAAAGGGAAATGCCCGATATTTCCGTGATGGAACCACATTACGTTAAAATCGTGGTCCATGGCCCACATATTGAAATATCTGTCCTTAAGGATTATCTCCTTTGCGTGCGGGCCGCCTGTAAGATTTGCAATGATGATGCAGTCGTGCGCCTCGGCATTCGGAAGACGGAAGCTCTGCTTTTCTTTGCCCGTTGCACCGTCAAGCACCCTGAACATCCCGTTCATCACACATAAAACTTCAAGGCAGCCGTCTTCATCAAAGTCATATATCTGCGCAGGAAAATCCGAACCGAACCTGCCGGGCTTTTCCACCGGCGCTCCGGTCTGCCACAGTATATTCCCCTGCAGGTCATACGCCGTGACACATGTTACGGAATGCGGAACATACCTGTCGTCGATATCGCCGTCGGCCTGCACAAAAACAACCTCCATGATACCGTCGCCGTTGATGTCGCCAAGAAATCCTTTCCCGTGCCCTGCGGCGGAAATGTCGAAACTGCCGATTAGAGCGGCATTTACCGGTTTGTTTGTGTCCATATTCATCATCCCTTCTTCCTTATGTCATTCCGGCTTACAGAGAATCCTCCCTGTACACTATGTAAAAAAAGAAAACAGATACTCCGCTTTCCTTCTTCAAAACAATGATATCATAATCACAGGAGCGGGGTTTCCCAAGTATCCGGATGGTTTTACCGTTTGAATAAGCATCATTCAGATATTGATACTCGTCTTCGCTGAACAGTTTCTTAAACGCCGTTTCGGCAAAAATAGCTCCGGCCACCCATTTTCCGTCAGTCCACAGGTTGCCCTCATGCCAGATTTCCGGGAACCTGCTTTTTATCGCATTCCATTCGGCCTCGGTCAATTCAAATCTGGCTGCATATTCTCCGGTATCCTCACGAATTTCTTTTACAGGTTCAATTTTCCCGAATATATCTTTGCGTTCGGAAACATACTTTCTGTAGGGACCGGTCTCGGTCTCATAATCGGTCAAAAAAGGTTTTACAAAAATGTATGATAAGACTGCCAGTAAAACAAGTACAATGGCACATATAATAATTGTTTTTTTTCCCATGGTTTTCTGATCACCGCTACGGAAATTAACTATACTGCTGGATTCCTATCTCCATTTTGTTTATAAAAAGATTTACATTTTTGGCCAAAGTCTGCGCAGCACTCTTACTTTGCTCAACTCCTTAATTAAACCTTACGATCTTGTGTGCTATCGAGTAGAACATCTTAACAAGCGTGCGTCCGGGTTTTCCCGGGATCGTAAGCAACACGAGAATCCCCTTGTGATACCTGTGCTCCCACTTCGGATCGAATTCCCTGAATGAAGCCCACATCTTCTCGAGTACTTCGTAGCTTTCGGGGCTGCCGTTAAGCCTTGCGAAAATAAGCGAGATCGCAATCATGATAAACAGCTCATGCTTTAAGTATTTAAGCTTTTTACGGCTTTCCACGTCATCAAGCTTGAAGGCCCTGAAGCACAGCTCCGTAGCCTTTACCTGGTGTTTGTAGCGGCGTATCATAACGTCTTCCTGAACGGACTGGCCGGCGCGGCCGATGGTGTAAAGATAAAGATCCATCTTCACATAATACATGCGCTCCACGCTCTTTAAGTTACCGTAAACGTAGTAATTATCCTCATAGAAGGTCTTTTTCGGAAGCTTGATCCCGTTAGCTTTAAGCTGTTCGGTGCGGAAGGTCATGGCATGTGTCATCAGTATCTGGCTTATCCTAAAGTGCTTTGTCTCATTCCATGTGAAAATGCAGTTCTGCGGCAAAGCATTTGAAAAATCGATAGACCTGTCGCCCTTTCCGTCCTCATGCACATAATAATAATTTGTGATAACCGCGTCCGCCCCGCCAAGCCTCTCGACTTCCTCAAGAATATCAAGGAATTTCGGGAAATCTTCGCTTACAACGTCATCGCTGTCAACAGCCTTAAAGAAAGTCCCGGTCGCTGCGGCGATGCCGGCATTTATAGCGGCTCCGTGCCCGCCGTTCTCCTGATGTACGACCTTTACTATCGACGGATATTCTGCGGCAAAATCGTCCGCAATCCCGGGTGTATTGTCGGTCGAACCATCATTTACTATGATTATCTCAACGCGGTCTCCGCCCGTAAGCAGCGACCTTACGCATTTTTCTACATAATCCTGCGAATTGTAGCAGGGAATTGCAACAGACAGTAATTTCATATCTTCCTCCGTGATCATCCTTAATATACGCAAACAGCATTAACTTGTTTCAGGATCTATCCATGATAATGAATTATAATAATACACATGCATTGTAACACAAAAGCGGCCTTTTGGAAAGAGCCGCTTTGTGAAAGTTACCTATAAGTTTCTTATTGTTCCGCATATCTGCCCGTTTAAGATATTTCAGCCGCTGACTATGGAGTAGTAGGCCTTTGATGTTGACTTGTAGACCACCACATAGAATATCGCGAAAAGCACAAAACTGGCAATGGTTGTTACGGTAAACAGCCCAAGGTTGTAAAGTTCAAATGACACAAGTATCGCCCGGATGATGGGGAACGCGAAGCACAGGTGAAGTCCTGCCAATGCAAGAGGTGCAAAGAAAACCGTCAGCAGCTGGCTGTTTATCGCTTTCTTTATCTCCTTCTTTGTCATGCCCACGTTCTGCATTATCTCAAAACGCTTGCTGTCTTCGTACCCTTCCGTTATCTGCTTGTAATAAATGATGAGCACAGCAGCCAGCATGAACACAAGACTTAACATTATCCCAAGGAAAAAGATTCCGCCGTACATGTATCTCATCTCGTCGTTCGAATCGCTGCCGGAGCGCATGGAGAAGCTGACATTTACGATTTCTCCGCCATTCATCGCCCTGATGCTGTTGCCAAGCATTGAGTAGAAACTGTTCTCAACCTCGACCATCATGTCATTAAAGGCTTCCGATCCGCTTTCAGGCGCGTTGCCAAAGTCAAAATCGATGCTGTATGTAACAGGCAGGCGGTAACTGTAAACGCCCGTATTTTGCTCTTCTTCGCTTTTTACGGTATCTGCGATCCCCGCAAATGCCGTAAACGGATCGTTCATGACAACGGTCAGCCGGCCCATTCCGTCGTTTGCACCGGTGCGGACCTTCACATCCCTGTCCTTTTTCACTGCCTTAACAGAAAGACGGAGCGTTTTTTCCTCAAGCTTCACCGTAAGCTCATTTTCTTTGTATGTACAGTTATCGGTAACGATCAGAGCTTCGCTGTCGGACAATACCAGATTTTCGCCTGTCTGGCTGTTAAAGTACTCTGTCGGGATAACATAAAGATCCCTTATCTTTTTGGATGTATAAGATATCACGGATCTGTCATATCCGGCATCTGCAACGCTTCCCTCAAGATATACCGGAGTATAGATGTATTTTGATGCAATAACGTTCTTTGATCCGCCGTATTTTCCGACGCTTTTTGCTACGGCCTCATCAAACAGGTCAAAAATCTTGTTGTTTACCTGCATGATGTCATCAAAGTGGACGGAAGCGCGCATTTCCCTCGGGAACTGGGCAGCAAGTGATTCCTCGCATCCGAACCACAGGCTCGAAGATGATGAAAGCATAACAAGTACCATCGTCGAGATGATGCAGATAGATGCAAGACCCGCTCCGTTCCTCTTCATCCTGAAAGTCATTGACGACACCGAAACAAAATGATCCGGCTTATAGTAGTAATTCTTCGATCTCTGCAATATCTTGCAGAAAAGAACACTTCCTGCGATAAAGATCATGTATGTGGCTGCGATCACAAGGATGACTGCGACCATGAACGCTCCTATGGCAGCTACCGCATAGGTGGAATTCGCAATGGCTATAACATACGCGGTCACAAGCACTGCCACGCCGAGAAGCCCGAGGAGCCAGTTTGCCTTCGGTGCTTTTTCGCCCGCAGCTTCGCTTTTCATCAGGTTTATGGCATTGTTCGTGCCGACCTTGATAACGGAATTGACCAGAAGAGCCGCAAAAATACAAAGATATACAGCAGAGGTCACGATCATGGGGCCGGGCAGTATCTTTATATCAAAAGTGATCCTGCCGTCAAACATGCGTACAAGGCCGAGTTCCGCAAACTTTGAAAGGACGATCCCGGTAAAAAGGCCCGCAGCAACGGAGATCGCCGCAGTGATCAATGTTTCCCAGACGATCACCCTTGCAAGATTGCGTTTGTTCATGCCGAGAACATTGTACAGACCGAATTCCTTTGTGCGTCTGCGCGAGATAAATGAATTCGTATAGAACAGGAACAGGATCGAAAATACGACCATTACAATGCTGCCGGTGGCCATGAATATGGGTATCATGGTCTTTCCCACCGGAAGATACTCAAGACACTCGGGTGAAGCAATATACTGCATGATGTAGAACATTGCGATCATGCAGACACACGTCAGGATATAGGGGAAGTAAAGCCTGCCGTTTTTACGGATCCCGTCAAAGGCAAGCCTCGGATAGAATAACTTTTTCATCGTTCGCTCTCCTTCTCTTCATCAGACAGCCCTTGCAGGGATGGACGGCGTTGTACTGTTGCCCTGCAGTACCGTAAGGGTATCCGTGATGGTCTGGTAGAAGCGGTCGTTTGAGGCTTCGCCCCTGTAAAGCTGGTGGAATACCTCTCCGTCCTTTATGAAGAGCACGCGTCCGGCATGGCTTGCGGCACGCACCGAGTGGGTTACCATGAGGATGGTCTGTCCGCCTGCGTTTTCCTGTGACAGAAGGCGTAAAAGCTCATCCGTTGCCTTTGAGTCAAGAGCGCCGGTAGGCTCATCCGCAAGGAGTATCCTGGGTTTTGTGATAAGGGCCCTTGCCACTGCTGCACGCTGCTTCTGTCCGCCCGATACCTCGTAAGGGTATTTCTTTAAGAGATCGGCGATGCCAAGGCGCGAAGCTATAGGCATAAGCCTTTCGTGCATCTCTTTATAATTCTTTCCCGCGAGCACAAGGGGAAGATAGATGTTATCCTCTATAGAAAAAGTATCAAGAAGATTGAACTCCTGGAATACGAATCCGAGATTGTCACGGCGGAATGTTGCGGCATCGCTCTCCTTTATCTTGGAGAAGTTCATTCCGTCAAGTATGACTGTACCCTCAGTGGGCTTGTCAAGCGCTGCGAGGATGTTTAAGAGTGTCGTCTTTCCGCTTCCGGATTCACCCATGATGGCAACATATTCGCCCTTTTCAACCGTAAAATTCACATTTTTCAAGGCCTCTACCGCCTGGCCTCCAAATCTCGTTTTGTAGATCTTTTTGATCCCTGTTACTTCAAGTAAGCTCATGTTTTCCTCCGATTCCGGCCCCCCTGCTTTGCTGTGTGCGAATGAAGTCTCTGCCGCAGGTCTTTGTTATCGCCGGTCTTTTCTGTTTTACATGCACAGTTTAGCACGCAGGACTTTTCCGTTCCATTTCATCTTCTTACAAAACAGGGAGAAAAACTTACAGAAATGTCACAAATACATACGGGCTCCGGATATTCCGTAAGTTTATGGTCCAAAGCCGTTTTAAGAGGCTTTGGACAGGTTTGTCATTCAAACTCGAAGGTCTTTCTCTCCAATCCGATCTTCACAACGGTTCCGCTGCCTTCCGAAGACTCGATCGATATCTCGTGCCCGAGCGCATCACAGATGCGTTTGCAAAGATAAAGTCCGATACCGCTTGCGCGCTTGTCCTCGCGTCCAAGCCTTCCCGTGTACCCGCGTTCAAAAACACGCGGCAGATCCGCTGCATTTATACCAATGCCCGTATCCTTCACGCAGAGCCTGTTATCTTCGACATAAACCGATATCCCGCCCTCTTTTGTATATTTGAGCGCATTTGAGAGCACCTGTTCAAAAACGAACTGAAGCCACTTTTCATCCGTGAGGATCTTCGTGTTAAGAGGCTCATATTCAAGGGAAAGCCCGCGGTTTATGAACTCTCCCGAGAATTTCTTTACCCCCGCCCTTACAATGCCGTCAAGATCGCACTCTTTAATAACATAATCGGTCGAAGGGCTGTCAAGTCTCAGATACGCAAGCACCATTTCAACATAGCCTTCTATACGGGAAAGATCGAGCCTGAGCCACCTTGCAAGCGGCGTATCCTCATTCTGCAGCTTTAAGCGCATTGAGGAGATGGGGGTTTTGATCTGGTGCACCCACATAGTGTAATAATCGATCATGGAAGCATAGTCTCCCCCTGCTTTTTCGCGGGCCTTCGCTTCACGTTCGAGCAGTGTCTCGATAACTTTACGGTACTTCTCTTCCGTTTCGCTTACCGCCTCAGGCAGCTCCGAAAGCTCCAGTATCCCTGTATTTATGCAGGTGTCAAGTCTTTTCACCTTTGCCCTGTGCCTGAAATATGCAGGCAGCGCAAACAATACCCCTATGATCACCGCGCAGATACAGGGGTAAATAACCGCCCCAAGCGGAAGATCATAGAGGAGAAAAGAGACGATGAAAAAAGCTGCCGTCACCGTCAGATATACGATAAACACTTTCTTTTCGGAAAGGTATGCCAGAAAATCCTTCATAGTGCTTCATTCCGTTTTATTTTGATTTTATGATAGCTGCAAGGTCACCTACTGTCCTTACCGAGAGAAGCTGCTCTTCCGATATCCCGGCATTGAATCTTCCTTCCATCTCGGAAAAGATCACCATTATCTGAAGTGATGAAAGATTAAGGTCTTCTATCAGTTTGGAGTCTTCCTGTATTCGCTCCTCAGGTATGCCGGTCACCTCACCGATCAGTTTCGTTATGTCTTTTGTCGAGCTGTTCACGATATTCTTCCCCCTTGTATAAAGCCATATAACGGTATTACCGGATCCTCTTTATTTTTCCGTTTGCTGTTTTTTCAAATTCACCGTCTCTTACATCCACCGAATAGATCCTTTTGAAGACAGGCAGACGGCTGTTCAGTTCCGCGATATAATTCTTTACGTCATCCTCATTCGAATCCGGAGCATATACTTCAGCAGCGATCCTGTCGTTCTTCTCAAACACCACGCATTCCTTTATCAGCAGGTTTTTCCTAAGCTCCGCTTCCAGTTCCTCGGGGCTTACATTCTCCCCGCCGGACAGAATGATCAGGTTCTTCTTTCTGCCGGTGATATAAACATACCCGTCATCGGCAATATACCCGAGATCCCCCGTATGCATAAACCCGTCTATAAGGCATTCTGAGGTGGCTTCCTCATCCTTGTAATAACCCTTCATCATCGATCCGCTTTTTATGCAGATCTCCCCGTCTATGATCCTGATCTCGGTATCATACATCGGAATGCCGATGGAATCCGCATGACCGACAACATCAAAATTCACGGTCCCTGCTCCTGATGTTTCTGTCATGCCGTAGCTGTTGATGCATTCTATGCCTTTCTGCTTCAGCCTTTCGACCATTCCTTTTTCAAGAAGCGCGCCGCCGGAAATAATAAAGTTCAGGTTCTCGGTTCCGTCATGTTTTCCGTTTCTTGTCAGTGTATCCACTACCTGGATCAGCGCCGGTGTGGAGATGATAAGATTCGGTTTGATAGACCTCAGTTCGGAAAGTATCTTTCCCGCCTCGGAGTTTAAATACATATTCCATCCGCATCTGAATGACCCAAGCCAGTAATACAGCCCCATCACGTGATACAGCGGTACGGTGATATAAACGCTTGAAACCTTTAATGTAAAGTCATTAAACCGGGCGGTATTCCCTTCAAAAATATTAAATACGCATGGAAGCGGCAGGACAACACCTTTGGGCTTGCCGGTCGTTCCGGAAGTGAAAAGGATAAGGGTCGTTTCATCAATGCATTCGTCCATATCCCCGGAATACTCATAATGTCTGTCGTTTGCGCGTTTTGTCATTTCAGGCAGCGAATACTTTTTCTTCGAGGTATATTTATCAAATCTGTCCGAAACGATCAGGACATCAATATCCGCATTTTCTATGATGTAGCTGATATTCTGCTCTGACTCAAAATGATTGATCGGTACTATTATACTTCTGTTAATAAAGAGCGCCGCCATCATGACCAGATACCCGTATGACGGCTCCGAAAGGATCCCTATATGCTTTCCTTTAAGATCCGGACAAATGGTCCTGATCCTTTCCGCACACTCACAGACATTGTCGTAGTATTCGCGAAAAGTGACAAATTTCTCGCTGTCACCGGCAAAACACACGCATTTCCTGTCCTGTTTTTCGATTATGTTCTTAAAAAATTCATACATTGTCATTTACCCGCATTACTTTTTTATTTTACTTTCAACAAGCTCTGCCAATTCTGCAATATTCTCTATTGAGAGCATCTCACTCTCGGCCAGCCTGATCGAGAATTTCTTTTCAATTTCCGCAACCATAGCCATTATCTCCAGAGAAGCAAGATCCAGATCATCCATAAAAGAGCTGTCATTTTCAATCTCATTTGCCGGGATTCCTGCTACGTCCTCGATCACAGACTTTATTTCTTCAGTTATTTTTTCCATATCGTTTCTCCTTTTATCTTCTGATCTTACCGGTTGCAGTCTTTGGCAGTTCACTTTCTGTCTTCTCTGCGTGGGATATCCGCTTGTAGATCGGCAGCTCCTTGTTTAATGCTGCGATGTACTCTCTGATCTGCTCCTCACTTAACCCGGGAGCATAGATGTCAGCGACTATTCTGTCGTTTCTTTCGTATACCCTGCATTCCCGTATCAGCGGATCAGCGTATATCTTTGCTTCGATCTCCTCCGGCGACACATTTTCACCGCCGGAAAGGATGATAAGGTTCTTCTTTCTTCCGGTAATATAAACATACCCATTCTCGTCGATATATCCGAGATCGCCTGTAAAAACGGTCCCGTTTTCAAGAGTCTTTCGCGTCTCTTCCGGATCCTTGTAATACCCCTTCATATTCCCCCAGAAGTTCACACAGATCTCGCCCTGTTCAATGCCTACCCTCACATCCCTGTCGGGCTTTCCCACGGACTTCGGATTACTCTCCACATCATAATTCGTTGTGATAGTCCCGCCCGTCTCGGTCTGTCCGTAAAACTGTCCGATGCCTATACCGTTTGAAATAAATGCAGCCGTCGTCTCCGGTTCAAGCACGGCCCCCGCTGCCATTATGTATTTAACACTTCCGAGCCTGTCCGCCCTTCCGCGCTCAAGACTTTTCAGGAAGAGCTTAAGTATTGCCGGTGTTACAACGGCAATATCCGCATTAAATGCAGAAAGATCGGAAAGCACATACCTTATATCCCTGCTCTTGCAAAGCGTACAACCTGTTTCCGAACAGTCAAGCCATCCTATTATGCCTCCCATATGATAAAAGCTGAAGGCCCCGTACACGACCGGCGCAGAGAGTAACCCAAGCTTATCGGTAAGCTTCCTCGGAAAGCCGGGCCTTTTACCGAAAAAAATGCTTTTTACGGACAGTTCGACGCATTTGGACACAGAAGTAGTTCCTGAGGTAAACAAAAGCAATGCAGTCCTGTCTGCCTCGGATCCGTCAAAATCGAAAAGACTGCTTTCCTCTTCGCCATCCCCTGACAAGTCTTCATCAGGGATCAGGATAACATCCTGAAGGCTTGTGGTATCGACATCCCCTGATACTACAAGAGCATCAATGTCTGCTTTTTTCACCGCTTCCGCCAGAACCTCCGGGGTTTCCCTGTTGTTAAGAGGAACAGCCACTCCCCTGGAAAATATGATGGCAAATATGGTTACCAGATAGACATAATCATTGTCCGAAACGATCCCGATATGTTTGTCCCTTATATTACCGAGCTTTTCTTCCAGTTTCCGCGCGCAGGCGCGCATATCCTTAAGATATTCTGCATAGGTATGGCAGACCGGAGTTCCCTGATCGAGCTCAACGAAAACATTTCTTTCTCCGCAGTTTTCAAGCAGTTTCAGATATTCGATCATGACATTCCCCCATTGCCGGACTCTTTACCGTTCTTCCTTTTTTCGATGAACTGCGGGATCGCCTTTCCAAGCCATGCGTGGAGCTTTACAAAACAGAAGGTGGCGATCAGTACAACTGCGGCCCTGCATCCGAAAACGATCAGGGTCCGTACCCAGACGTTGCCTTTCCAGCTGTTCACAAAGTCATAATGCAGGTATCGTCCAACAGCCGCAAGCTCAACCGTGTGAATGCATAAAACGTACAGCGAATATCTTCCTATGACTCTCAACACGGAGCTTACGGGCCCTTTTACCCTGTTTAAAAGCAGGAACAGGTAGATGAGGACAAGTCCCGTAACGCCGCACATTATTATCGACAGCGGGCCCATCGCGTACTTATTGTATGCAATGATCGTTGTTCCAAAGAACATGTTCATAAGATAATAAAGGGCAATGCAAAGGACGGACACGCCGGTGATAAAAAGAACCCTGTATTCTCTTGTAAACACTTTGCTCTTCTTTGCGAAATATCCAAGGTAAACAAAAAATACGGTAATTAATCCCTGGGAAACGCACCATGGAATGAACGGCGCAAAACTCAGTCCCCATCCGGCACATGATGTCAGGATCACTGCCGCAAAAAGCCATTTTCCTTCAAGTTTTTGCAGGAGCAGGTTAAAGATGCTGCTTGCCATGAACAGGCCAAACAGGAACCATATGGGACCGCAGCAGTAGATAGTGAATCCGTTAATTGTCGTATCCTCGGTTACCCCGAGAATAAGCCCAATGAGCAGGGAAAAGCTCAATTTCAGCGAAGTTCTGGCGCCGCCGTAAAGCAGGTAATAGAAAACGGTATGCAGCACTACGGCTATGGCTCCCGAAATGCAGTAGGGGATCATCAGAGCCTTGAACTGCTTTTTCAGGCATGTCCCGATATCGGTTTTTCTGAAACCGTAACCGCTGATGATAAACATCGCAGGCATGGATACTTCACCGTAAACCGTGAAAAGTCCTACCGCAGCCTGTGCAAATATCCCTTGTGCGCTGCTGAGGGCTTCATCTATACCATAGGTATGGATGAAAAGGACCGTTAGCATTATAAGCCCTTTCAGCAGATCAAACATTCCCAGCGTATTTTTTACAGTATATTTACCCGTTTTCATTGCTTATTTTTTTCCTTTAGTCCCTCTGTTTTGTACGATCAGAATTCATCCATAAGGATCTGGATCTCGCTTTCATTGAGCACCGTCACGGTCTTGTCCGCTATCCTGTATATCCTGTCGCACATAGTCAGCACGGAAGGTCTGTGCGTCGTGAGCAATACCGTCTTTTTCGGATTCTTTTTCATTATGTTTCCAAGTATCTTTCTCTCAGTTGTCACATCAAGAGCCGATGTTGCTTCATCCATGAGCAGTATCGGAGCGTCCTTTAAGAGTGCCCTTGCGATGGAAAGGCGCTGGTTCTGCCCCTCCGAAAAGCCTGTACCGTTTTCTCCGAGCTTATGGTCGAGGCCGTCCGGCAATTGCCTGATGAAATCAAGCATGCAGGCCGTTTCGAGCACATCCTCTATCTCTTCGTCCGTTGCATCCTGCTTTATCATGGTGAGATTTTCCCTTATCGTTCCCGCCATCATGGAATTACCCTGCGGAACATAGGTGATAAGGCCTCTTGTCTGTTTTCCGAAGGCAGTGATCAGGTCACCTGACGCAGCCTGAACCGTTCCCTTTGAAGCGGCGACTATCCCGAGTATGATACGGAGCATTGTTGTCTTTCCGCCGCCAGAAGGCCCTACCAGTGCCGCGATCTCGCCGGGTTTTACGCTGAGGTTGACATCATTGAACACATTATATCCGTTTTTGTAGGAGAAAGACATATCGCTGATATCGATGGATACGCCGTCTTCTCTCCCTACAGCTTCAAAATGCCTGAACTCATCTTCATCAACATCATTCTTTTCATCATTAAGGCTGAGCAGTTTCTTCACTCTTTCCGCAGATGCCACATACTCCATAACGGTGGGGATCAGCCCCAGAAGAGCTTTTGCGGCATTACCCGCCTGTAATACAAGAAAAGTCATGACAGACAGGCTTCCAAAGGAAATCGCGCCGGTGTGAACACGGTAGAACATCCATGCAATGACGGCCGAACCGCCAAGGATCCCTGCCATGTAAGAAATTGCCCAGGAGCCGAGTGAATAGGTATTGGCGAGAATATCGTTCTTCTTTCTGACATTCTCGATCTTTTCCATTTTTCCGTAAAAATAATTTCCGAGACCGAAGGCCTTTACTGCCTGTATATTGTTAAAGGTCTCTTTGTTGTAAGAATTGATCTCGGATTCGATCTCCTTAAGCCTGTTTTGCGACGAGAGCACCTTCCCCATGAAAATGCGTGTGGAGACAACCACGATCACAGCAACAAAAGCCGCTATGAGCAGCATGGAATAATCCAGTATGATGATATATATACCGCCAAGACCGATGACTGTCAGCTTTTCTATGATAGACGGGACAAGGCCTCCTGTATTGCCGGCCACAACTTTTATGTCTGTTGAAAGTCTTGTGATAAGATCGCCCGAATGATATTCGGTAAGCTCTTCCCACGAAGAATCCATTATCTTTCGATAGACCTTGAGCTCAAGATCATTATACATGGCATTATAGTTAAATGCCGCTATCCTGTTGCATATTATGGTTAATATGATGTAGGACGTATACAGGGCAAGCAGCAGCCCGCCCGACCTTGCAAGCTGGCCGAAGTTGTCCGCAAGAGCCAGATCAACGACATTTCCCACTCTTGTTGTTATATAAAAGCAGTACGCGGTACCGCCTATGAGCAGAAGGATATACAGAGCCAGAGCCATCCTGTGCTTTTTCAGCACATTAACGGCCCACTTCATCGTCTTGAATATCTCGGCAAATAAATGCAGCTTTCCTCTTAATAAAGGTTTTTTCATTTGCGTGACCCTTTCCATCTGGGTTTTCCGTCTTCCCTGTATAACAGCCTGCACCGGATGCTGCTCAAGGCAAATCTGAATTTAACATACCTGTCGCTGAAAACGCGTCCCTTGTTGGGTTTTCTGAAGACATACGAATAATAATTCGTGGTCTGCCACGAAACCAGATCCACTATCTGAAATCCCATCTTAACATAGGCATCCGTAAGCTCTTTTGCTTTCGTGGATGTGTCGCTCACCCATGAACCGCATTCCTTTATCCAGTCGATGGATGCAAACTTCAAAGACATGAGAGACAGAAGAAGCGTATTCCTGTAATCGGGATGGACTGCCATCTGGGCGATGTATATATATTTGTCGTCCTCATACCACTTCTTCTTTTCTCCCGGGGCCTTAACGACCTTCTTTCCGGAGATGGTCCCTACCAGTTTCCCGTTCCCGTCGTAAGCCACAGCACAGATGTGCCCCTCGAGCCTTCGTTTTGTATCCTCAACCGTCTGTCGTGCGGCGAGATAATTCCTGCCTGCTTCGGCGTGCTCCCTGTAGCTTTCATGGAGCAACTCCGTTATATCCTCATAGGGAAAATCTTTTTCAAGCACCTCGATCCTGAATCCGCCGGCCATATCTGTCCCTTTCTATAGCAATTCTTCGGTTATCTTTCTTACAGCATACGCATAACCTCCTTCGGGTGGAAGAAGGTCTTTTGTAAGTTCTGACGCATATTCCGTCATTTTCTTATCGTTCACGGCCTGTTCGAGCAGCTCTTCGAGAGAACTGTCTCTGCTAAACACAGGGCCTTTTTCTTTATATTTCCGGATAATGGAGTCCTTCCACACCCTTGTATCCGGAAAATCGCTCATTATAACGGGCTTCCCCGCAAGCATAGCTTCTTCACAGAGAGAGGAATAATCACATATCACGACATCCGCAGCGATCATGTAGTCAACGCTCGGTTCCTTCGGATCCCTGATGATAAAGCCGTCCTTTGCAAGAGAATCCACGTATTTACCCAAAGGCTCGACGGTCTCGTCATAAACCGTGTACTCCTTCGGGTGAATAGAAAGTATAAATGCATACTTTCCGCTCATAAGCTCTTTTGCACGGGCGACCAGCGCTTCTCCGACGCGATGGAACAGGCTGTCCTTCCCCCAGGTTCCAAAGACTGCAACAACAACGGCATGTTCCGGTATCCCAAGACGCTCTCTTGCCTGTTTTGCGTTATCTTTCGCCTTCAATATATTTTCAGCGTTCTTATACCCGGTATGCACTACCCTTACATCTTTAAGGGCATTTTCCATGATCGCGGCATAGCTTTTGTTCGGCTCAAGCATTGCGGTAAACCTGCCCCGGGACTCTGCGTATGCATAAAGGGTTTCCCCGCCGTCATAGCTTATCATATGAAGCCCGTGGTTAATGTACAAAATCCGGGTGTCCTCTTTGGTAAAGGAAAACGGCGGAACGGCATCCGCGCATACAACAAGATCCCACGGTGTATAGCGGGCTTTCCGTTCAGATCTTACGGCTTTAAGCCCCGGAAGTACCGTATTGTCCCAATTGCCCGGATAGTAAATATATATATCAACGCCGTCCATATCCTTTATGCAGCAGTAATAATCCAGGATATGGCTCTTCATTGTAATACTCTCACACCAGAGCAATATCCTCTTTCTCTTTGAGAAGAGCTTATATACACTCCTGCGGAACCTTCTTTTTCTCTGCAAGCGCGCTCCCAGAGCGGCTTCCTTCTCTGTCTCGCGCCGCTTCTTTGCCTCTTTCCGAAGTACTTCGTCATCTCCGTTTTTCCTTCGAAAACGGGCTGAAAGCCTTTCCTTGCTGCTCTTCAGGAAATAAACGAATCTTTTTTTTGCGGGAAGACCTGCGACAAAGCTGTCATACAGCGTCTTTTCAATCTCTTTCCGTTTACCTTCCGGTGCCTCCAAGATCCTTCCTGCTTCGTAAACGGCATAATCGAGACATTCTTCGTCCATTATGCATTTTGCAATCCCGTTACCGCACTGTTTTCGAAGAGCTTCTTCAAAGCTTTCAAAAACCTTTGTCTTATCATAAAAGCGCTGTTCAAAAGCCAGGTTCCCGTCAGGTACCGCATAGCAGGTGACCAGCTGCTTTGAAAAGGATAACACTTCATCGCACACGGCAAGAAACCTAAGTATAAAATCAAGATCATAATACTCCGCTATACTGTCGTTAAATCTTAAATTTTCCCGTTGTATCACATCAACCGAAAAGATCTTGTTCTGCAGGCCCGTATAGTACTCATCCGCAAGCGCCCCGTGAAAATCTTTCAGCAGTTCCCCTGTCTTTATTGTTCCTTCAAAGCTTTCCCTGACTTGCGGCACATTCCAGGTTATCTTTTTATAGCCGAACAAAAGGAGCTCCGAGGATGCGGCAAATGCATCCGCTGTCTCTTTCGCGCCCGCCGCAACGGGATTTATGCGTGTCCCGGGCATAAGAAACAGGACATAGCCGCTTTTTATGCCGTCCAATGCGGCATTAAATACCGCCGGTACACTTTCCGCGCTTTTGACCTGCACATTGACGCTAAAGCGGTCATTCCAGATGCTTTCTGCAATTTTTCCGCATTCCTGCGCTTCTTTTTCGTCAGCACCGGCTGTGACCGGAATGACAATGTTCAGTATCATCAAAAGCCTCCGCTTTGCCTTGCGATCTCCAGATCTTTTTCGTCGTCTATCTCGAACCATTCTTTTTCGTCAACCGGAATGATCCTGATATCATCCTCACCGTAATAAAGCAGCGCTCCGAGGACAAATTCGTAGTAATTGTTAAGGCTGCCGTTTTTTATATACCAGGACAGAAGCTCAAAATACTTCTGTGCGAATTCTTTGCTGAAATAGTAAATGTTCACCGTTTTCCAGACATCCGAGTAATCAAAATCCGCAGGCTGCCGTTTCTTTACGACAAGTTCCACGGCTTTGTCACCTTTTGCCCTGATCACTGTGCCGTTCATGGTCTCCGGGTTATACCTGCTCACAACGATATTGCAGCCATTCTTTCGGGCTACAGCCTTGTCAAGCAGTTCCCGTGAATACAGAAGGTCTCCCTCTACAAGCAGGAAATCCTCATTTAAATACGGCGCCGCGCAATAAAGGCTGTATACATTGTTCGTTGTTTCATAGACACTGTTCTCGACATAGGTGAGCTTCATGTCCTTATAGAACGATCCGAGTCCGTCAATGATACATTCTTTTTTGTAACCGACAACTATGACCGTTTCCGTAACACCCTGCTCGTACAGTCTTTCAAGAGACTGCATTATGAGGGGTTTGTTATTGACTTTTATCATCACCTTCGGGACAGACTGCGTAAGCGTTTTAAGCCTTGTTCCCATGCCCGCGGCAAGTATCAAACCCTGCATACTGACTCCTCTGCTGCTTTTTTCTCATCAAACGTATCCTGTCTGCCGTCTTTGGAAATGCAGTCGTTACGGCAAAGATGACCCTTGAATTTATTCTCCCCTGACAAACGCTTTGAACATCTCGATCACCCCGACCGGCCCCATCTGCTGTTTCAGGGCCCGGAGTCCCGGAATGTCAAGGTCTTCTTCGGCATTGACTGTTTCATATCGCTCGGGAAGAGTGTTATACATGGCATACTTGGCATAAGAAGTAAGACCGGGTAATGTATCGATCTGTTTTGCCATAGCCATATCGAAACAGCTGTCACTTATCGGATAACCGGCGACTATCGCATAGGGCGAATCATCCACATAAACAAGGACTCCCATAACCTCAAGTGCTTTGCGTTCCTTTAACAGCAAACATGATGCGGTGACATCTTCGAGGCTGCTCATTTCCGTACTTTTCCTGACCCAGAGATCACTTACATGCATTACGGCATCCATATTACTGTCTGTAATCGCCTCATAACGCAATTCATGATCCTTTTGTACCCGGTTGATATGGTTGCGGACAGTCCTCAGTTTTTTTCCGCTAAGGCCTATCTGTTCTCTTGTATCATACAGATATTCGTTATCCCCGGGACTTGAAAAAACAGAATACCTGCCGGGACATATCTTTTCCAGCAATGCGGCGTCTTCTCCGCGCAAATATCTTAAAGAAAGGCCGGTATTGTCAACCTCGTTCAAAAACCATTCGATCCTCCCCGGATCACCACAAGGGAAAAACCATTCATTATCTCTCTCGAGGTTGTTCTTAACAGCAAAGAAATCTTTTTCGATATAGACAGAAAGCCGCATATCATCTTTCCATATGTACAGACTCGGAAAACAGTGAGATGATGTGGAATGCCCGTACTGCTTTCTTATCCTGTCTATCGTTTCTTTATCATCAAGTTGTATAGGCCTTGTTTCCGGTACCATTTTCTCCCCCTGTTTTCTCATATGCAGCAGGAATTTTTACCGTCTGCCGCGGCAATGCTTTTATGACAAATATGTCAACAATTCTTCAATATGAAACTTTATCATCTTGTTGTAGTTCAGTCTGTATTTAAGCCAAAGCACCGGATTTTTCAGCACTTTTTCATATACCGGCCATTCACCGAAATCTTTACACCAGAATCCGTCTCCACAAGAATTTCCCTCTATCAGGTATAAGGTTCCGTCATCATTTACCGCAACATCAAGGCTGAGATAGTAAATATCGGGAACTTCGTCAGCGACTGCGAGCGCAAGTTCCCTGACCTTGTCCCAATACGGCAGTATCCTGCCCTTCATGACAATTCCGCTTACCGGATGTTCATGGTACGGTTCCCATTCGATATCAACGGGATCTCGCAGGACTTCCCCTGTTTTTGCATCGACCGGAGCAAACATCCCTCCCGAGTATCCGTTGTCAACACAGGCCGTGCCGTTTCCCATATTTACATAGCACTGAAATATCTCAACCCGGTTCCGGATGCGCATGGTACATATCCTGTAAGTATTAACGGAAGCGGGATTTAAATCGTGCATAAAGCCTTTCTGACAGATAAGCTCTTCTATCACCGTCTCCGCTCCGGTATACTTTGAATACGCTGCTCTTAATCCCTCTTCAGACTGTGAGGAAGCATCGAAAATATGAGTACCTTTGCCGCCATAGCCTTTTGCGTTTTTAATGATCATTTGGGGATGACGTACGCAAAAATCCGCAAATTCTTCAAAGGAAGTCTCCCGCATGTCCAGCCATTCCCGATTAACATACTTCGAAAAATGCTTAAGGCACATGACTTTGTCGTCCAGTATTTTCGCGGAAGGGCCTGTATTCACACCATACCTGAACGCAGTCAGTTTTCCCGGCCCCACATAAGAATCTCTCTGTTTTTGATCTTTTATCTCATAGAATCCCATGTCGCTGTAAAACCTGACCGGCAGACCATCTTTGTTAAGGCTTCTGAAAAAATCTTTTTTTACCTCGGGATCGTTGATGTAGTGATCCTTGGCATTAACCTTGATCATGAGTTTTTTATACTCGTCATCATGCTTTTTTGAATAGTAGTAAAGATAGATCCTTATCGGGACCATAAATTTGAAAGCATTCTTAATTCCGTTAAGCACTCTTTTAAGCATTTTTTCTCTCCATAAGCTCGATCACTTTGCTTCGGTACTTCCGGGTAAATAATATCAGCTTCAGGTAATCCTTCCTCTGATAGCTGTCAAGACCGGCAAAATACCGGAAATAGATGCCTGCGGCTTTCTTTCTGAAAACCGGACACAGGCGCTCGCGCTTAATGGTCTCGTCCGTAAAGCCTGCCATAAGCTGCTTCATTCCCTCAAAATATGTATACAGCATTATATTCACGAGGTCGCCGTACATCATGCTCCTGCAGTATCTTATCCTGTCTTCGAAAGCATCCGTGATATCAAATCTTTTTATGCTCTGGGAATTCCCGGCGGATGTTATGCTGTTTTCCCTGATCCTGTAATGATACAGCGCATCGGGGATCAAGGCTACAGAATCCGCAGCCCCAAGCACGCGGTGGGCGATAAATTCATCCTCATGGATTTTGTTTTCTGTGTATCTGAGATCCTTGAAAAGACTTGCTTTATAAAGCTTGTTCCATGCGACAACAAGCAGTACGTTCTCTTTCGGATAGATATCTCCGAGCTTCCTCATGGCTTCATGGGGAGACAGCAACCCTTCTTCATCAAAGGTAACTGTCCCGCTTGACGCTTCTTCGAGCCTGTAGCCGCAAGCGGCAACATCCGCCTGCGCTTTTACAATGGCTTCATACAGTTTTTCTGTATAATCCGGCTCAACCCAGTCATCCGAGTCAACAAACGCTATATATTCGCCCTTTGCTCTTTCTATCCCGTAGTTTCTTGCGGAGGAAAGGCCGCCGTTTGTTTTATGGACGCAGATCACATTGTCGTATTTTGCGGCTAAGCTGTCTGCGATCTTCCCCGTATCGTCCTTAGAGCCGTCATCCACAAGGATTATCTCTGTATCGGGATATGTCTGTCCCGCAAGGGAGTCCACGCATTCCGTAATGTATTTTTCAACGTTATAGCAGGGTACGACAATGCTGATCTTCGGCTTCTTTGCAGGGCTGTCCTCATTTTTGATATGGCTTATCATGCCGTTTACAAGCCCCGGCTCCCTGTCATAGGAGACCTTTCTTGCAAACAGGGACTTTGAAGCCTCGAGCTCTTCAAGGTCTTCAGTCTTAAACTCATAAGGATTGCCGCGCTTCCAGTCGATCTTTCTAAGGTCCCGCCCCGCCGCTTTTTCCGCAAACGGAGAATTCATGATGAGAGTCGGAAGAAAGATCTCATCCGGGCAGTTTGTACCGCGGTACATCTTAATTATCTCATGTTTTTTCGAAAGAACATAACAGCTTAAAGCGTGTGTTATGCTGAACCACTGGTTTCCCTTGTAAAATACGGTATCTTTATATTTCTTTGTCCTGTCGAGGCCGTGGGCTTTCTGGAATTCCAGATACCTGTACTGCAGATATCCGATCTTTTTCAGGATCTTCTGCTTTTTTCCGGGGCCGTTGAACCCGCCTTTGCCGACGATCTTAAGAAACGGATAGCGGTATTTTACCTTGTCCAGAAAATCATCATCCGGGCCTGAAGGATAGCAGGTCACATACTCTTTCCCGTCACCTTCAAATGTTTTGTATATTTCATCCGCGCTCTTTAACGCCATGTCCGTTCCGGAGAGCAGATGATAATATGCATAATCTTTTTTTACTGCAGCCGCAAGAAGCTCCAGCTCACACTTTACAATACTGAGCGTTCCCCAGTAGATCCGCCTTCTTTTTACGAAGAAAACGCCGGATCTTTCCGCCCAGGACGCGATCTGCGCCTCATCAACGAACCTTGCTTTTTTGTCGATGTGGATATAGATATCGTTCCTGGGATCGTCCAGCTGGGAGATCAGCTTCTTCAGCATATGGAACTCGTTATGGGCCATGATCAGATATGCATGTTTTTTCAGTATGGCATCTTCCATTTTGCGAGCAGCTCCCGTCTTCTTATGATCCGATAAACATTATATACAAACAGCAGACACCTATCAAGGATTTTTCCCGCACGGAGCCTGCTTCTTACATACAGGTGATATTTATATTTTATGCCTGCGATCTCTTCCGGATACATAGAGATTATCTCTTCTTTTTGGCTGTCAAGCCCCTTATAAAAAGCCCTGATATACGCATAAGCCTTTGTTTGCGCGATCTCATCATAAGCTTCGGCTGCTTCAAGAGGCGTATGCCCGATATAGGCAGCATCAAGAGTTCTTACCAGAATGACCGGAAAACTGTCGGTAAAGACTGCGTTTCCGTTTGCTAAGATATAGTCCCAAAATCCCTTCAGCAGCAGGCCGTCCTCGCTTATCTTCTTTGAGAGCTCCCTAGTATTTCCCATAGCCGAGCTTTCCCTTACAAGATACCTTATGCACCTGTCGGGAATACCCATGATCCCGCTTGCTTTCGTGATATATTTGAGGTTAAATGCGAGATCCTCTCCTATCCTGCAATCCGTATCGAACCTGATCCCGGTCTCTTTTACAAGCTTCGTCCTGTACAGCTTCCCCCACACTTCATAGCCGACTTTATAGGGAAGCAGCTCATTGACCGCAAAAGCAAAACGTTCTTCATCCGTGCCGGTCTTTACAAAGCCTGTCATGAGGTCGTAATCTTCAAGCCTTTTTCCGCTCTCGTCCCACCTTGAGTAATTGCTGCATATAAGCTCCGCCCCGGAGCTTTCCATGGCCTCTGTCATCTTTTCCACCGCAAAAGGTTCTGCGGTATCGTCACTGTCAAGAAAAAACAGATACTCTCCGGCAGCCATGTCAAGAGCCGTGTTACGTGCGTTTGACACCCCGCCGTTCCGGATACGGTTCACTTTGATACGGCTGTCTCTTTCCGCAAATTCTCTGGCCACATCATAAGTGTTGTCTGAGGAGCCGTCATCAACAACAAGTATCTCCAGCTCCCTGTAGGTCTGGGAGATAAGCGATGTAAGGGCTTTTCCAAGGTATCTTCCGGCATTGTAAGCGGGGACTATTACCGAAACAAGCTTTTTATCCATTATCGTTTCTCCGTTATCTGCAAATAAGCTTCGAAAAAACCGGATGAACGAGGAACAAAGCATATTTGAGACGTTTTTTTCCGTTCATGCATCCGGCATGTTCTTTGTAAAACTCTCTGTATTTCTTAAGTATCTTCACTTGTACCGTTTTGTCTCCGGCTGCATCAAGATACATCCTGCAAAGTCTGTAAAGGCCGTTTCTTACCACGCTTTCGGCCGGCGCTTTCTTGCTCATTTCAAGAAACAGCTTTGCACGCTTACCGTAAGCGTCTATAACATCAAGGTGTCTTGGATCAAGACTGTTTTTTCTGCCTGTGATACCTTCGTCATTGTCGCGGTAGATATAGAGTTTTTCCGCAACAAAAGCACATCGTTCCATATTCCCCATGACATCATTTATGAAGAATTCATCTTCATGAAGCCTGCCTTCCGGGAACCTTAAGTTTTGCAGAGAAGGCCTGTAATACAGCTTGTTGCATGCCATGACCCCGAGAAGATAGTCCCGCGAAACAGGATCCTCAAGACCGGCAATGAATTCGTCTTCAGTCATGCACTCTTTGCCCTTAAACCGCGAAACGTCAAGCGTACACCTTGATGTCTCGCAGTCGCAGAAGGAGAAACAGATGCCGGTGTTTTTTTCTTTAAGGACACCTTCAAGAGCCTTTACTGTTTTTTCCGCAAATTCGACTTTAAGAGTGTCATCCGAATCAACAAACGCGATATATTCGCCGAAAGCAATGTCCATCCCGGTATTCCTTGCGGACGAAAGACCTCCGTTCTCTTTATGTATGACTTTGATCCGTGCATCTTTTTTTGTGTATTCGTCGCAGAGGCCGCCCGAACCGTCGGTAGAACCGTCATCCACAAGGACGATCTCAATATCCGCATAAGTCTGCGCAATTATGGAATCTACGCATTCCGAAAGGTATTTCCCGGTATTATACACCGGAACGATAAAAGAAACCGTTTTCACTGTTTTCGTTTGTCCTTCCATTCCATTAATGCCTTGAAGGCTTTTAAGCCTTTTTCAACGCCGAGCAGCCTGCAGAGAAAAGTCCTGAAACCCGACAGTATCCTGGCTTTTTTTGAATGCCAGCTCTGGTGATAATGATGAATGCTGAACGTGTTCTCCGTTATCTTTGTTCTTCTTGTGTAAAAATCCATCGGGCAGAAAAAGTCTTTTGGAAACACCTCTATGCCCTCAATATTCTGCCTTTCCCCATTCAGCTTCAATCCGTGTCTTACAAGGCATTCCGTTCGGTATCTCGGGCTTTCCTTTGTGTTAAAAGAACCGTCTTCATTGATAAACGCTTCGTTTTCGTAGGCCTTCATCATCTCGGACACAAGCGGGTGTCCTTTTGCAAACCCGAAGCCCTGGCCGTCATTTACAAGTTCGTTGTTTTCAAAACCAATGAACCCGTCATACCCGCACAGGTCCGAAAAGTCCTTTATCACTTCAACATCCGTATCAAGATAGATGCCGCCGTATGTGTACAGAACATCCAGCCTCGCGTAATCACTGACAAAACTCCATTTTCCGGCTGATGCGGCCTCCCGCATAAAACGGTTCCTGTTGATGTCGTAATTGGACTCGTCCCAGCGTATTATCTCAAAATCCGGGCATTTCCTGCGCCAGCCTTCTATATATTTTTTCTGTTTTTTTCCGGGTTCGCCTCCGCCAAACCAGAAATAATGGATCTTCCGGGGTATCATGGTCATTCGGGCCTTTCTTTGAGCTATAGTCTTCCTTCTGTCTTCCGCCGCCTTGATTTCCGTCGTTTGCTCATGTATAATCTAGAGGAAATGTACCGGTCCGGATCACATGCCATACCGGTATCTTAGGGGGATATATATGCATACACCTGCTGTTTCAGTTATAGTGCCCGTATATAACGGGGCCGGCACCATCGAAAAATGCATATCGTCACTGCTGGCTTCAACCGGAGTCACGCTTCAGATCATCATTGCAGATGACGGCTCAACCGACAAAACAGGCGAGATCTGCAGGCGTCTGGCATCTTCACATCCGCAGATCACTTATCTTCCGCTTTCGCACAAGGGCGTTTCCGCGGCGCGAAACGCCGCTCTTGCAGCTGCGTCTTGTGAATACACCGGTTTTTGTGACTCAGACGACTATGTCGAGCCCGATATGTTTGCTTCAATGTCAGATGCGATGGTTTCAGGGGACAGCATTGTTTCTGTCTGTGGTTTTTACCGCGATCATGCAGAAAGCTCCGAAAAATTCTGTCACAAAGATAGTACCCGTGTGTCTTTCCGGGACTTCCGAAAGAACCTCCTTACAGACGAAAGTACCGAAGGTTTCCTTTTCAACAAGCTTTTTAGGACCGATCTTTTAAGAGGGCATTTTTTTGACGAATCTCTCTCGTATTGTGAAGATCTGGCCTTCATCTTTGGTCTTGAAGCACCGGAAGGAGCTGCTGTATCTTATTGTCCCCGTCCTCTTTATCACTATGTTCAGCAGCCTGACAGCCTGACAGGGAGCAGGTCGTTTTTCAAAAACGGTGTTTTCCGCTATGCTCCGGCATTTGCGATACTGCGTAAAGCTGCGGATACACCCGCCCTCAAAAAAGCTGTGGACCGGAAATATTATTCTGTTCTCCGCTATTCCCTTATAGTCGAACTGCGCGCCGGCAAAGCGGATAATACGGAAAACCCGGCAAACTCCGATGAGATCGGGCTTATCCGTCAGGAGATGCGCCGTAATTTTATACCTTTCACACTGTCGTCTGCTTCTTTCAGAAAATGGCTTTCATACCTTAAAACAGCATTTGCACCGGTTTCCGCTTTAGTACGGTCATTTAACGCCGGCAGCGGCAGGTGATCTGTTTTCTCCCGCCTTCCTGAAATGTATATCACTGCATTTCAGCGAGGAAAGACCTATCGCATTGATAAAGAAATACATTGGCATCATCTTGTCTGCAAACAGCATACAGATAAAGAATACAATACCAGCCACTATAAAGACCTTTAGATATTTCTTCCGGTCTTCATCGCCTTCTTTTATCAAATCCGAAATATAGCAATACAGGATTCCAAAAAACAGCGCCGCATATCCAAGCGAACCTATTATCCCCTCGTCACACGGGATAGAAACATAGCCCATATCATAGCTGAAAGTCTTTTGCCATTTACCGTTCCAGATATAATAGATCTGTCCCCTCTTCTGCGCCCCGGTTCCAAGACCAAACAGGGGATTCATTTCCATTACCCTTTTTACGCCGGTGAACTGGAATACTCTCGATACCTTTGCGTTTTTTTCATTAACTCCGTAGCCGCCGCTTCCTTCCGGTGCTCCCTCGTTAAGATCAAAATCAAACCCGACTAAATTCAACATAGACTTTGCAGTCCCGTCAATATAATATCTCAATTTGGGACCTGTAAACCTTAACGCAACCATGATCACAAGCGTGATGCCCGCACCTGCCAGAAAGCGCTTCAAAAACCGTAGTTTGTCCTTGTTGTCCGCAAAAACAAAACACAAGACCGCTATCGCTCCGTAAGCAAGCAGATTTGCCCTGCACCCCGTGAAAACAAGTGCCAGGAAATTTAATATTCCTATCGCAATATAACGTTTTTTTCCCGTTTTACCCGCAAGATAGAAAATAAACGGAGTCATCATATTCAGGTAATATGCCATCAGGTTGGATATGCCGAAAGACGTGGTTGCCCTCAGCAATCCAAGCCTTATATAATGGTCGTTTAGCATTTCCCTTTTTACGGTATAAAGATAATCAAATACCCTTACACCCGATATCGATTCGCAGATTCCAAACAATGCTACAAGTCCCGAGGCATAAACCATGGCCTTGATCGTCTTTTCCCTCTTCTCATCCGCAGAAAGGATGTTCGGGATAAGGACCAGCAGGCCAAGCTGCTCGACAACCATCCTAAAGACAGCGTTTATCGCGTCAGAGTATGTGGTGATGTAATACATGTTGGCAGCAAGCCTCAACACGAAATAAATGCCGATTATTATCCAGAATCTTCTGTCAGTTATGACCCTTATCCGCTTTTCTTTCAGCAAATACACAAACGATACCCCAAACAGCAGCAAGATCAGCACCCTGGCCGCAGTAAGGAGCGGAAGCGAGAGAGAAAATTCAATACCGAAATATTCAGGCAAGATAAGATATAAAAAACTGAAAATATAAAGAAAAACCTCTAATACCACTTTTTCTCCTTTGGCTTAGTGTTTTAAGCCTTATATGGCGCCTGAAGCCTTAAAAGGTTACTTCACCGTCATGCGCAAGGGCTGAAACACTCGTGACGCCCTCAATCCCGGAAATGTTTTTGATAAGTTCCGAAACATCTTTGGAAACGATCTCCACCGTCATATCCATCGATCCTGCGGTCACGTTCCTTGCTTTTACCGTAAACCTCTTTGTATCCTGCTTTAACGCTTCAAGGATCGCCTGCTCTTTATCCATACCGGTCGTATTTACGATAAGAATCGACGGAGCCTTCGAGATCGGAAGGTTGTCAAGTACAAAAGCGGCTATAGTTACCGCAACAGCAAGTACCACAGCGTACTCCGCAAACCCCGCACCGCAGATTATGCCTGTGCTTATGGACCAGAACAGGAACATAAGATCCATCGGATCCTTAACAGCAGTCCTGAACCTTACGATAGACAGCGCTCCGACCATGCCGAGGGATACCACTATGCTTGACTGTATCGTGATTATTATCGCAGCCGTGATGAGCGCAACGCCTACAAGACTTATGTTAAAGTTCTTGGAGTAAAAGGTCTTCCTGCACATAAGTCTGTAGATTATAAAGATATAAACAGAGATCAAAGCCGTGATCCCGATCGCGACAACAACAGTCTTCAGGTTTATGTCATTTGACGAAAATCCCTCCAGGAAGGATTTCTTGATAATATCTTTAATACCGTTCATTTTCTGTTCTCCCGTTATTGAATTTTCTGCATAGATAATATTTTGAAAATGCTGTCTGCGTCAGGTTCCCAAGCTGCAGGGCATCATAAAGGAAATCCGGCAGGAACCCGTCAAACTTTACTTCCATAAGGAGCTTACCGGGCGGCATCACAGGACGCCGTGTGTAACCTCCGGCAAGAAACTTTTCCGTATCACAAGAAGCCGCAAGCCCGCTGTCAAATGTGACCCTGACATTTCCGGGCCCGTATATGTACGGGGTCCTGCGATATTCAACAATAGTGCGAGGCTTTAACCCGAGTGTCCTCTGCAGGCACGCTAACCTGTTGAAAAGCGGCACCTGCGTACTGTCCGGAGCAACAACCCCGCCCCTTAATATATTTTCTGTCACGTCTCTTGAAAGAGCAGCAGACGTCTTAAGGCCCTTGCCGTTTTCTTTTCTCTTGCATTCGAGAGTTATCTTCGAATCGCTTCCGTTGTATATCCTGATCCTGAATTTCTCCTTCGGGTCCGTCCCGTTTATGCAATCATCAAGACAGGAATCATAAAGATCGTCCAGATACAGGCTTGTGACCGTATATGTGTTGTCGGGGCCTGCGTGCGGATCCGTTTTCATAAGTACTTTCAGTCTCTGCTTCAGGATCAGGGCTTCGCTGTCGGAAACAAGATATTTATGCTCATGTCTGTACTTTTTTTCTTCAAACACTCAGCTCACCCCTCTTCCGTGCCGTTTCCTTAAGGCAAAGATCGCTGGAAGCATCCACATGAATGCAAAGGACCCAATACAAACGATCACTTTTTCCTGCTTAAGCCTTGACAGGAACCCCGGTTTCTTAACAGCCTGTCCGGAGGCGGTCCTTACAAGCAGCACATCCCCGTCAAGCTTTGCGTCCGGGTCAAATACCGCCGCAGTACCTTCTGTATGCCATTCCGCATCCTCTCCCATCATTTTTATGTACTCCGGGAATTCGGAAAGTGCGCTGCCCTTCGGTATATAGATCCTGTTTATGTCTCTGTCCGGGGTGCCGTCGTAGTATGACACAACACAGTATTCTTTATTCTCAAGCCAAATGTTCTTAAGGAACCCAAGTCTTTTGCGAAGGTAATCCTTAAGACGGTCATATTCATCGTCTGTCGCTGTATTCCAGCGGATATCGTCATTATTTTTTGAAGCGGCCAGCTTTTGTGCCAGATCGTCGATGCCGTTCTTCACAAGAGCCTCTGTGAGAGGAAGGAACCGTGTTTCAAAGCAATTAAGCATTTCATTGTAAAAGCTTTGATCCGAAAGCAGCTCGTTATACCAAAGTATCCTTTCGTTTTTTGTCCTGTACTTTTGACCTGCATAGATGATCTCCGGGTTTTCCGTGTTGATCGTTCCGCCCATGCTGTTATCGTAATCCCATAAAGGCCCGGCAAAGACCTTAGAAGGCTGGCTTTCGGAATATACATGGAAATACGAGCTTGTAAGCCCCGAATCATAATTCTCAAAGATCTCATCCGTCAGATATTTTCTTACCCATGATGCCATATCTGCCATTTCACCGAAGCTGCCGTTTCCGGAAAGTATGGCATCATCAAGGCCTTTTACGATATCCCCGGCCTTCTGCATCTCTTTATCGTTTAATGTCTTTGGGAGCACGACATCTATTATCGCCTCATTATCTGCAGCACGGAGCATGTTAGTGACAGCACCGGCTCTTTCGGGCAACTCGGCCGAAAACAGGAACAGACTCTCTTCGCCCTGCCCATTCCATTCATAAAACCGGTCATATGACTGACAGAGCATATACATGCCGTTGTATTCGCCGTTCAGATAGAGATCCGTAAATCTGTATTCGGAGACATCCGCCATCCCGGCCGCCCTTGCCGTATCAAAAATGACTGCGTTCCTGATCCCGGAAGGATCGTCCGCATTTGCAAGAAGCACCCATTTCGAGCACTGTCCCATGCCAAGGATGCTGCAGGCTTCGTCAAGTATGATCGAGAACGGCTTCTTATCATGATCGACCCATGTCGAATTCCCGCGCCCCTTTATCCGTGCACCCGCCGTATCAAAAACAATATTTCCATTTTCATCAGCAACGGTTATCTTTGCTACTTCCTTTGTTTCTTTGGAATTATAGACATTGTCCATGGAGCCTGTAACGGTCGAAACATAAACAGCGGCTGTGTTTTCGGACTTAAGTATCTTTGCCTTGTATTTTTTTCCGTACTTCTTGTCCAGGATGTTATATGTCTTGCCGGTACTAAGCCTGCTGATATTACCGCCGTCTTTTACCGGAATGTCATTAAAGGATAGCTCCTGTCCGTTTTCTGTCTTCAGGCACATAGTCTCTGTGTCGGCATACGAAGGAAGAAAAAAGTAAAACGTATCGTCTTTATCGTTATACCACGGTGAAATATATATGCCATCGGCAACTGCAAGCCTTGCGGGAAGCCTCTTACCCGTATCTTTTGCAAACAGGAAAACAAGGCCCGCAGCTCCTGCCATGATCAATGTCAGCGCGGAGACGATCAGCAGTTTTCTTACATTATGCATTTTTCGTCCTCCCTGCAGTAATATGATATACGTACCCTTAAACACTTACAGTTTTTTACGGCATATGATCGACAGCCTTTAAGGATTCCGCATCCCCGCTTACTTTTGCCGCATTTGTATAGAGCACGTTACTAAGATAAGCCGTTTCCCTGCTGCCTTTTTCAAAGTACACCGTGTCCCCGTTGCCCGTTCCTAAAGAGACTACGCCGCCGTAATTCTGCTCCGTTGATGATTTCAGCTCATTTTTAATAAGCTTTATCGTCCTTTGTGAGGTCTGATCCGAAGTGTAACTCATAAGCACCTGAATGCAGGCTCCACGTGAAAAAATGTCATTTCCCGATATCTCAACGGTGATCTTCCTGTTATATTCGTGTTCCTCCGATGTCCCAGTGATCTGAATCCCGCAGCCTGCACCGGTCTCGCAGCTTATCCTGTTATTCCTGATATATCCCTGGCAGATAATATGTCCGATCCTTATTGCGCTTTCAAAACGGATATCACCGTCTAAAGCCGTAATAGTATTGTTTTCGATATAAACCGGACACCTGACCGAATCCGTATGGATCACATATCTTGAATAATCGCTTTCCACAGGCTTCCCGTTCACTAACGGCAACCCGGCTTTTAACGTGATATTGTTGCCTCTTATCGCAAGCGATGTGTTCTTATCTTCACTCCTGCAAAAGCAGCTTACAGCACCTCTTGCATTAGTGATATCAATAGTATTGCCTTCAATGCGGCCCGCACCGTAGTTCCTGACGCCGACGCCGCCGGCCCCTTTTATGATATTATCCGTTATCACGGCATACGCGTCTGCATACTGTTCGCTCTTGTTACATATGTATCCTTCGCCCAAACCACCGTTGGTTATGGTATTGTTGCTTATCTTCAGATACCGTACTTTTGTATATACCGCTTCCCGGTCTTCTCCGTAGCCTGTAAGGTCTGAGAATGTGTTGTTTTCGATATTTGCCGTAACTCCCTTCACAGTTATGAAATTTACGGCAATATCGTGCTTGATCCTGTCGGGATCATCCCCGCTCATGAGATTTGAAAAGCTGTTTCCCGAAATAACGGCGTATTTCACGGAGCAATCCGAATTGGTGGTCGTATCGCCGATCTTCAAAGCTCCAAGTTCGCCTTTTAAGATATAAACGGAACCTATATTCGAAAAGGTGTTTCCCGTATATGTTCCCATCTTGATATCAAGACAATGGTAAACCGCGGCCCTTTTTATATTCTCAAAAACGCAATCCGTTATCGAATCGGATATAAGCCTGTTCGGACTTCCCGAAACATGGTGTTTTGCCAGGCTCGCGTAGTCACAGTTCTTAAAAACACAGGAATTATAGGAAATGCACTGTGCCCCGACAGGCATCGCATTGATAATTATATTGCCGTTTATGGCACCGCCTGTGGCCACAGGAACCATCCGGTCAGTTCCGCCGTCAAGGGTAAGCCCGGTCAGTGTGATACCGTAAGGCGCATTGATATTTACATTTTTCAGTACGGAGAGGTTGCTGCCTTCTCCTTTTATGATAACGTCTGCCGGGAGCGTTATGCTTTTCCCTTTCAGGTCATAGGTGCCCTTAGGGACTTCTATTACAACATTTCCGTCGGCAATGCATGCAAGGAATGCCGAAGAATCATCTGTTTTCCCGTCCCCGGCCGCGCCATAGGCTCTTACACTGCTTTTTTTCTCATTTTCGTAAGGATCCGCAGGCGTCGGTGTTGCCGTCGGAGTGGACACGGGTGTTGATGTCGGAGAATTAACAGGTACCGATGTCGGTGTAGCCTTTTGTCCCGGTGTTGGTGGAGTTGTCTGCGTTGGTGTCACTGTCTGCGTTGGAGTCCGCCCCGGGGTCGGGGTAAATACCGGCTCATCTGTCGGCCCTGATACCTGTGTCGGTGTGACAGACGGAGCCTGTACGTGACCGGAGCCGGAAGGGACCGGTGTTCCCGTTTCAGAAGGCTCAGGAACTGTCGAAGGCGTCGGAGTGGAATCGAGGTTTGCAGAAGGGGATACATGCTCAGATGGTGTGGGAGAAATCCTTTGCTCTCTCCTGCCGGGGAATCTGAAAACAACAGACCCTTCCTCCACTCTGACCGACAATGCGGCCAGAACGGCAAGCAAGATCCCTGCAGCAGCTATTATGATCCAAACAGCCCGTTTCTTCATAAAGCCTCTATCCTTTCAAATCAGTAAATCCTCCCACAGATCACGATCCAAACATTAAAAATATAGCACAAAACCCTTGAAATATCAATACTTTACATGGTTTGAGATGCTTTTTTGCACTGTTTTCGGCGCATGTGCATCCTTGCCATATTTTGCCATATCGCATAAGGATTAAATGTTGACGGTTTATGACTTGTGTAGTATTATAATCACTGTTCAACCATAGGAGGGAAAGGAATATGAAGATAGCCATTTTAACGGTTCATGGCGGAAAGAACTTCGGAAGCTACTGGCAGGCAAGAGCACTCTACGACTACCTTGCCGGCCTCGGTCATGACGTATTTCTGTATGATTCCAAGACAAGAAATCTTCGCCCGCTTCTTGTTTATTCCTTAAAGGCTGCTGCCAGGCTGCAATTCAAGAAATCTCTTTTCAACTTAAAGCTATATTCGTTATTCAAAAAAGATCATAAAGCCGTCAAGATGATATCTTCAAAAAAGCAGCTTGCCGGCTTTGACCTTATGTTCTACGGAAGTGACGAGATATGGAACGTTCGTCGTGAAGACATGCGCTCACACCCTGAATTCTGGGGCGTCGGGTTTGATAATATCAAAAAGATTGCCTATGCTCCGAGTATAAACTACGCAACCGCCAAGGACCTGTTGGAATGCGGTGTCAAAGAAGCTTTAGCGGATTTTTCCGCCGTCAGCGTAAGGGACAGTCATTCCGCAGAAGAAATAAGAAAGATATATGACGGTAAGGTATATGAAGTCCTTGACCCGACTTTTCTCCACGACCGCTCATACTATGAAAAGATTCCTTATAAGCCCGTAGATTTCAAACGCTATATTGGTATATACTACTTTAACCTGAGTGACGCTGTAGTGGAAACACTTCGCAGGTTTGCTGACAGTAAGGGCATGAAGCTTGTGTGCATAGGTTCCTACAACAGCCGTGTTGACGCCTGTGTTGCAAGTGAGAACGCCTTTTGTTATTTTCTTAATGCAGATTACATCATAACGAACACCTTCCACGGGACAGCTTTTTCCATTAATTTCGGGAAGCAGTTCATTGCCTGTAATCCAAGTAAGGTAACCAAGATCAGCAGTCTTTTAGAGCGATTCGACCTTGTCGAAAGAGAAGTGTCTGCCCTGTCCGAAGAAATTTTAACCAAGCTTTTCATCAATAAGCCTGTAGATACGGATGCACTGGCATCAAAGGTCGAGGCTGCACGTAAGCAGTCACGCATTTTTATCGATACCACTCTGAAAACGCCTTGATCTGCTTTGCCGTTCGCAACTACCCTATACTATTTTGATCCGTATTTTCCGGAAGAGTTTATATGCTGCTTTGTTTTTTGAATTTTTTGTTTATATAATCCAAAATGATATTCCTGTTAAGTAAAAGATACGCTATACAGGTTAAAAACAGAACAATGATGCGTATTACCGTTTGATCGTACAATGCCATGAACATTGCGATAAACAGAGCGGAAACGAACATGGCTCCAAAAAAATACCTGTCATTGTACAAATTAATGTGGAGGATTTTGCGCGTAATAAACAAATGCACAAACATAAGGATAAAATAGCAGAACATGGTTGTATATGCTGCCGCAAGATAGCCGAATATCGGAATGAAGAACAGGTTCAGTAAAATATTGAGGCCGCCGGCAAGCATGGTTCCGAGCGAGATATATTGCGTTTTTTTCTCGTGCAGCTCTATATGTACATACTGCTGATACAGGTACTGGCATATAATACCAAAGGTTACCGGACCGACAGCCCATTTTCCTGCCTGATAATCCTCCGGACCAAGAACCCAGATCGCTTCGGGTGCCAGGGCAGCGCAGCCTATTCCCAGCATACAGCCAAACATGATAAGGGGTTTAACTTTTTCGCGGATATCCTTTATCTTACCTTCAAACAGAGTGTCGTGGAACCAGGGCATCCAGGCTTCGTTTACGGAGGAAAGAAAAATGTTGATAAGAACAGCATAATTGTATGCAAGACTGTATATAGCGGTTTTGTCAGTTCCCTGGAATTTGGTTATCATTATCCTGTCCGACTGGGCAAGCAGGCTCAGAGAGAGGGAATGGAATATCAAAGGGAGAGATATCTTTAATGCGTATTTCCAATAAGTTGTATTGATGCAGAGTGTTTTTTTTCTGATGGATACGATCCAGAAGACCAGCGATAACAAAACAGAAGGTATAACCGCACCGAGTACTTTGCCCATATATCTGTCGTGATCCATCGGCAGCATAAAAGCAAATGTCATTATGATGGGAACGAAGGCAAAATAAAAGCTGATAGCTATGTTGCCTTTATAATTATATAAATACTTGTTTTTGCTCTGTATAAGCTGTATGCAGGGCTTGAACACCAGAGCCAGTGCAAGCAGATACATAAGGGGATGGGTGAGCTCCATAAACGAAGAGAGCGGACCGATAAAGACAATGAGAACTGCCGCTATCAGTAAAGATGCAAAAAGCGACAGAACCTGTAAGGATCCTATGAATTTATCAAATTGTCCCGGAAAATCCTGTTTTGCCCTTCCGATACTGTACATAAAGTTCAGGGAAGCAAAGATCATGAGCAACGTGCTCCACGATGTGAAAGTCTGGGCAAGGCCGTAATCCGAGGTCTCCATCAATCTGGTAAATATGGGGGTTGTAATTATATTGATCGCCTTTATGAGTATGGCGGATATGGTATACCATATTCCGGCTTTTAAGGCTTTAGCGCTTCCTTTTTCAGTCGACATTTCTTTTCTCCGATTTTGAAATTATTCTTATGATACTATTCCAAATCCAAATAGTCAAGGCACGGATCATCTTATGTGTACAAATCTTACATATATTCACATTAACCGCAATTATTGTATAATAAAATATAATGAAAAATTTAATAAGCCATGATATAATTATAAAAAATCGTGTTTTAGTTCTTGTTTTAAGCTGAGGAAAGGTATCTGCTCAAGATGATTTCTGTGATCGTCCCTGTTTACGATATGGAACAGTATCTGGAAAGATGCTTACAATCGTTGGTAAGTCAAACCTGTCGGGATTTTGAGCTTATTTTGGTTGATGACGGCTCAAAAGATGCTTCCGCCGTGATATGTGACAACTGGGTAAAAAAAGATGAAAGAATAAGCGTGATCCATAAACAGAACGGCGGGCTGTCTTCTGCCCGGAACTGCGGGATCGACAACGCAAAGGGGCAATTCATTATCTTTCCCGATCCCGATGACTGGGTAGAGCCGAATTATCTTGAGAGGCTGACAGCTTTACAATCTAAATTTGACGCGGATCTGTGTATCTGCGAACGTTTTCACGCAAATCCGGAACTTGACGTTCCCGGGATCGTAACGGTGCTGGATACCGAAACTGCGCTTGAAAAGCTGATGCATCCGGACTTGTTCTGTGGATTTGCCTGGAATAAGCTGTATGATCTGAATGTGATAAAGTCTAATGATCTGCGCTTTGATGAAGAACTGGGCATGGCTCAGGATCTGCATTTTAACGTCAGGTATTTTCAATGCTGCCGGAAAATAATCTATGATACAACTCCCCTATATCACTATGACAAAACCACAGGCGGAGTGACTTCCGGCAGTGTTTCGCTCACGCAAAGAAAGATGAGCGGATTAAAAACTTATATCAAGATAGGAGAACTTGCCCAAGGAAAGTATCCGAGGGTTGAGGAGATCGCCTATAGTACTTTGTGTAATCTCTGCCTTGAATATATCGTGATATATTATAAAAAGAAAGTGCGTTCTAAGGCGATCATCAAGGAGATTACCGATACTTTTCGCACTTACAGGAAGATCTTTTATCACTGTGATGTTTATCCGCCCCGAAATAAAAGATTTTCGCGTCTGGTCCCCATCCATCCGTATTTATACTATATGGCCAGACGGGCAGACAGATATGCTGAACGCCTTTGGGGCATTCGGGAAGATAAGGCATTCCATGCCTGATTATGCTGTACAGGAGAAGACAGAACAATGTGAAAGATCATGTTGGGATATGATGTTTCGACCGACAGAAAGGATTTATATGAAAATACTGTTTAACCATACGCACGTGCATATAGGGGGAGCCGAAAGCATATTACGTATCCTGGCGGATTATCTTGCAAACAGGGGACATAGCGTAACGGTCGCTGCCATTCCCGAAAAAGCCAGTGATTTTGATGGGGCGTATGATCCGAAAGTAAAGTGTATCCGGGCGAGGCTCAATAAAAAGCGTGACAGCGGAAAGTTTGAAAAAATCTTTGGCGGCATTATCCGAAAAATATACCGTCTGATGGTATTGGCTTACATGAATCGTCAACATTATGATGTGAGTATTGCTTTTATTGAGGGATTGCCGGCTACAGATGCCCTGCAGATAAAGGCTAAAAAAAGATTTGCCTGGATACACTGCGATCTTCGTTACTTCAATGAAAAAGCATGGCATTCAAGTATCAGCGAAGAGCACAGAGTTTACGAGAAGTACGATAATGTGGTCTGTGTTTCTGGTGTTGCCAAAACGGGCTATATAGAAACATTAGGAGACACTGGTAATCTTATCGTCAGATATAATCCTGTCAACTGGCATGATATCCGGGAAAAAGCAAATGACAGGTGCCCTGTTGTCAAAGATCCTTCAAAACCTCTCATAGTTACTGTTGGGACTCTCGGAAAGATCAAGAATTACGGCATCCTGTTGGAGGCCGTAAAACAATTAAAGAACATAATCCCCTTTGATGTGTGGATGATCGGAAAAGGCGGCAGTGAGGAAGAAAAACGGTTAAAGGAGTACACAAAAGAAAATGATCTGGATAATGTCCGTTTTCTCGGGTATCAGAAAAACCCTTATTGCTACCTGAAACAGGCGGATCTGTTTGTAAGCACATCAATAAGCGAAAGCTACGGCTTGGCCGTACAGGAAGCGCTTGTTCTCGGAAAACCGGTGATAGCGGTAAGGTGTCCGGGGATCGAGGAAGCTTTCGATGAGCGCTTTGGCCGGATAATAGATAATTCCGCAAGGGAACTGGCCGACAACATACGGGATCTGTTTGGAGAGCCCTCTAAACTTCGGGATTACAGCAGATCCATAGCTGAAGATTATCAGGTTGAAAGTCTGTACGAAGAGCGGATAGATGCAATCTGTCGACTGATCGAAGAAATATAGGAAAATATCCTCATGCCCTGTTTCCGATAAGTTTTCTCTTAACCAGTCCAAGAAGAAACATCAGATATTTCCCATTTTTGAGCGACTTTTCTATCCATCTGAACTTCTTGTCTTTAAGAGTCATATCCTTGAAAGTTCTCTTTATGTAATCACTGTAAATAATAAATCCGGCCCGGTCATACTTTAGTCCAATGCTGCGAAGCCTTCTGTGCATAAGCTCAAAAGTAGATATCTTATATTCGTAATAATCGTCTGTGGGTTCAAGTCCAAACTTGCTTTGCCGTTCTTCGCCAAGCATTAGATTGATCCACAATCCGTCTATAGATTGAGGGCGTTTTCTTGCAGTCGTCGAGATACCGGTGTTGTTGACCCGGTATTTATAAACCGGCCCGGTAAAGGAATACTTGTTTTTTGCCAGATCAAAGACGATTTCCTTAAAAATACTGTCTTCAAATGTATACTCCGGGAATATCAGGCTTTCAAACAAAGCTGATCTAAAGAGCTTTCCCCCCGGAATTCCGGCTATTTCACGCCTTGTAGTGATCTTTCCGTCATGGCATACGCCGAACTGTCCCCTCTCTGTTCCGTCAGGCATTATCTGTATGATCTTCCCCTGAACATAATCCGCATCTTCTTTTTTTGCAAGGGTCAGCATATTTTCTATAGCATCCGGAAAGAGCATATCATCCGAGTCTATGAACATGACATATTCGGAATCAAGAAGCGTTATTGCCCTGTTTCTCGCGTAAGACACCCCATGATTGGTCTGATCGAGAAGGATATAATTATCGATCTTCTCGTATTCCTTGAGAACACCGAGTGTGTTGTCAGAAGAACCGTCATTTATCGCGATCACCCGGAATGAAAACGACGTCTTCTGGTTTATGACCGAATCAATACATTCCCTTATATACGGTTCAACATTATAACATGGGATTATTATATCCAGATCAAAATTGTGCCCGATCTTCAACGGTATTTCCCTGCAGCATGAAGATCTTTTGTCCTCCCGTTTACTGCTTAAAAGCTTTTTAGCACTTTCAACATCCATAAAAAACCGATCCTTTTTTATCCGTATTTTTCAAAAATAACATATCATCCTAAAAACAAGGAACACTAACACAGAGGTTAATGTTCCTTACTTTTCAGCTTATAAACACTCATTTGGCTGTTACAGCCTCTTATTTTGTATTCTTTTCCACATTCGGAACATTCGCATAGACTACATTGCTTGTGAACAGCTTGGCTGATGTAGTGCCTTCAAACACAAGTGAATCATTGTTTCCTGTACCGGAACTGATTATGATACCGTATTTCGTCGAACTTAAGGGTGTAAGCGTGTTATTCTTAACTGTGAACTGTCTTGTGGATGCGAGTGCTGCAGAATGCTTAAACGTTATGTTGACCAGCTGTCCGTAGCATTCAAGCTTATTCTCGTTAACTGCCACTGAAATGTTCTTGTTACTTGCTTCAAGAGCAGTACCGGCAGTAATCTCAATACCGCCGCTGAGCTCATTGTGGATATTGTTTTTGCAGATGCTGACATTGTTGGAAACATTTCCGACTCTGAGTGATGTCTTGAACTTAACATCACCGGTACCGGTCTTTACGGTATTGCCGAGGACTTCAACCGGGCAGTTTAGCGATTCGATCTGAATAATATATCCTCTCTGATAGGTGCTCGGAGTAGAACCCGCTATAATAGGCATCTTGTTGCCGACGGTGATAGTGTTGTTTTCTATCGTCAGCTTGGCAGAAGTGCCTTCCTCCATTTTGTTGCAGCATATAGCGGAACGTGCTCCGAAAATATTAATCGTGTTGTTTGCAATGCGGCCCGCACCATAGTTTCTTATGCCGATACCATATTCACCTGTTATCGTATTGTTGATTATCTCGGCATAAGCGTCCGCATGACGCGCTCCCTTGTTGCAGATATAACCTTCGCCAAAACCGCCGTTTGTTATGGTATTGTTTGATACCGTAAGATAGCGTACCTTTGTATAGACAGATTCTCTGTCATCACCATAACCGAGAAGGTTCTCAAAGCTATTGTTATCTATGACAACCTTTAAGCCCTGTACGGTAATAAAGTTGCATGCAATGCTGTGCTTGGAATTTTCAACATCATCACCGCTTATAAGGTTAGAGAAAGTATTATTGCTTATAAGCCCTTCCTTAAGCGAGCAGGTGCTGTTGGTCGTTGTATCACCAAGCTTTATCGCAGCAAGTTCTCCGCTTAAAATGCTGCTTGAACCAATCTTATCGAAGCTGTTCCTTGCATAATAACCGTAATCGATATCAAGGATATGATAGATCGCAACGCGTCCGATATTGTAGAACTTGCAGTCAAGCACGATATTGGACATGAACTTGTTTTCACTGTTGCTGATATTATGCTTTGCTATGCTCACATAGTCACAGTTTCTGAAGATGCATGAAAAATACGAAACATTCTGAGCGCCTACCGGCATAACATTAAACATTACATTACCGGTAATACGGGATGTGCCGGCACAGCGTATCGTCCTTTCTGTTCCGCCGTCACAGCAGAGGTTAGTAAGGGATAGACCGTAAGGAGCGTTAATGTTGATATTCTTCAGCACTGTAGTCTCTGCTGATTCACCGACTATTGAGATATACGAAGGAAGATCTATCTGGGCATTTCCGAGATTGTATGTTCCCTTTGGGAAAAGGAGCGTGGTACAGCCGCTCTTAATGTATTCCTTCAGCGCCTTCGAGTCATCCGTTTTGCCGTCTCCCTTTGCTCCGAAATTCCTTATCGTCGGAAGGGTTCCGAAAGGGTCGCCGCCAAGAGGCACCTCTCCATCATCTATATCGATATCTTCAATATCGTCGATCTCGGCAGCAGTCTCTATCTCGGTATTGTTGTCCGCAAGATCAATGACAGGCTTACTGCTTCCAAGTGTGTCTTTGCACAAGATGACCACAAGTACGATAACGGCAACCATGACTGCCCCGCATAAAACAGGCCAGCCTTTTTTCATCAGTTTCAGAAATAAACTGTCTTTCTTGTCCATAAAACACTCTCCTTTCTGCCAGCTTTACTTTACACTAAAAACTAAAAAATGTAAAGAGAAAGTTTGCTTAGCATGGTTTCTTAAGGCACAGTTGCAATGTTTTCTTCTTTTTCATCTTGCCCTATGGCATACCTTGCCGTAAGGAACAACATGATTATCGGCACAGCACCGACTTTTATGTAGTATGTGACCTGGCCGTATTCGATAACGATCAGCGGGATAAGGCATGTCAGGGTCATTTTTGCATACAGATCCATCCTGTGGAGCAGTGCTTTAACGATCATATGTATGTACGCAATATAATACAGGAAAAACCCGACGATACCGTAATTGCAGAGAAGTTCGATATAATTGCAATGGCTGTAGGCATTTATGCCGATCTTTGCTTTATTGGTGACGGCAGCATAGCCCGCACCGTTTCCGAACCACGGACGTTTAAGGAATGCGCTGAAAGCATTCAGTCTGAGCAAAGTCCTGTTATCGCGGCTGCTGTCTTCTATACTGTCATCAAATATGGCAAGAAGCCTTTCTCCGTATGTTTCGCGCAGGAACGGGATATTCAGGAATAATACCAGTCCGAAGATACCGAGTACGACCAGCAGCACCGTGATCCTGACTTTATCTTTTAAATCATCCTTAAGTATCAGAAAAACGGCTATCGTAAGTGCTATCTCTATGATACCTTTTCTCGATCCCGTAACAAGGGCGAATGCCACAAAGAGAGCCGCTGCTCCGTACAGATATTTCCCGTATTTTTCCGCAAGATACAGGCACATGCCGAATCCTATAACAAATACATAGGACGCGGTATTTCTGTTAACACTTGTGATGCCGCCGTATTGTTTTGCGCTTCCCCAGTTCGCTATGGGTGTCGTAAAAGTTACCACAAAACCGAACAAAAGATTTGCTATAACATAGACCACCGGTATCTTTTTTCCGTATCCACCGAATCCGAAAAACATTTCCAGGCAGAAGATTATCAGTACGTTTTCACGCAGAGTCGGAATGATATCTGTAGCTCCGATATATTCCGTTGCCCAGTTCTGCGAACTGTAAACATACGTCACAAAGATCGTATAAACGATACTGCACCACGGAAGGTCTTTAACTTTAATCCTGATTATAAAATCCTCATATCTTGCGACTATCATTACCACAAAGACAACAGCAGTAATGCCCGCCATGACTCTCAACGTAACCAGCTCCGACAGATAGTGTCTGAACGAAGAAAACACGTTGATCGCAAATATCCAAAGGGCGCACATTACATAGCTTATGAATTTTTCATCAAGAATCCATCTTTTATTCATTGATTATTTTTGTTCCCCGTTTTTCATCTGTGCCGCGATATCCGCGTCAACGATCTCTTCACCCGTTTTATTTTTCAGCTGTTCAAGGGATTCGGCCGAAAGACCGTTGTTTACCGTGGCACACATATCGCATGTACTGCAGGCGTCAAGTTCTTCCTTTGTGACCTTGCCGTCCCTGTAATCGCGCACGATCTTGTTCTCGTACATGCTGTACTTTTTCTTTGTCCAGAATTTGATCTTGTGACGGAATACCCACCAGGCGGGTTTCCAGATATATTTGTGCATGGCCGGCGAAACGGAGCCGATCATCCAGCACTCCCTGTCGCAGCAGCGCACCTTTTTGCGCACCTCTTCGGCCTCGGGAGAATTCCAGAGCTCATCCCATGTCTGTCTGTTAAGGTTGCCCATGACTTCTTTGTCCTTTGTCCCGTTGCAGGGCATTACATCCCCATAAGGGTCGATAAAGAAGGTGTCAAAACTCATGTCACAGGGCAGAAGCCTCTTCTGTCCGTAAATGTAATTGATGAGGCCATGGTTAAAGTACGCACGGAACCACTTTTTTGGGCTTTTGCTTGCAAGAAGCTCGTTTACAAGGTTTTCAAAGTTCTGTGCGACCATCGGTCTGTCCTTGATGATGTTCTTCGCCTCGACAAAGTAGAAGCTGTTATGCAGGGAGGCTGTCGCAAACTCCATCCCCATCTCGTCCGAGAGCTTGTAGAGCGGCACAAGATCGGGTGCATTCTTATCCTGGACGGTCATGCCGAATCCGACATCCGTCATTCCCATCTCGCGAAGGGTCTTAAGAGTCTGATAGCCCTTCTGGTAGCCGTTTTCAAGACCTCTGATCTCGTTATTCGTTTTCTCAAGGCCTTCGATCGAGATACGGATGCCGATTTGCGGGAATTCCTTGCAAAGATCGACTATGCGGTCTGTAAAGAACCCGTTTGTCGAGATAACGATACGGTCCGATTTCTTGTACAGCTCGCGCACGATGTCCTTTATGTCCGTCCTGATGAAAGGCTCGCCGCCTGTGATGTTTGTAAAGTACATCTTCGGAAGCTTTTTTATGGTCTCTATCGAGATCTCTTCTTCAGGCTTTGAAGGCGCTTTATATCTGTTGCACATGGAACAGCGCGCATTGCATCTGTATGTGACTATAACGGTTCCGTTAAGTTTTTTTTCAGCCATTGTTTTGCTCCTTTTTACCGATCTTTATGTATCTGCCCGGATAAACGATAATATCCAAAGGCTTTAGTTTTTCCAGTATCATCATGGCTATCACAGGTCCCGCAAAGGCGATCAAAAGCCCGAGTGCAGTATGGACGGCCAGACTTTTTACTCCGACCTTAAGCAATACAGCCCTTAGAGGCGCTGCAAACAGTGTATGCATCAAAAATACGGGCATAGTATATCTTGCACAGAATTCCCAGCCTTTTTTCTGCTTTCCTTCCGCAAAAACAGCTCGGATAATGCTTATTACCGAATAGCAGGCCGTTAATGCCAGACAAAAGCCGGTAATGTGTCCGGATATGATCCCGTTTTCAACGAGTATGCTGCCGGTCAGGAAGAGCGCAAGCAAAACCGTTCCCACGATCACGTTGCATAGTATGGACAGACTGTACACAAGCATCATTCCGAGCGCGAACCATACCCAGTTGTCCATGATCTTGTCTATAAGATAAATACCCGTTTTAATACCCAGGCATTTAAGTATCTTTATGATAACAGTTAACCCGACAATAACAGTCTGTTGTGTAAAAGTCTTTGTATTGACCGTTATCAGGAACAAAAAGAACAGAATATACAGATACCAGTACGGTGCGGACGGATTAACAAAAAGCGTATCGATCAGTCCGCCGGCCTGCTCATTCACTGAAGACGAAAACAACTTCCGGAGCAGCCATGTCAGAAACGAGAACACAAAGTACGGAATTCCCAAAACCACAAGTTTCTTTAATACATTCATGCCCCATGATGAAGCCGAACAGACCTTTGAATACTTCTGATACAAAAAGCCGCTGCAGATAAAGAACAGAGGAACATGGAAATAATAGATCGTGTTGTTGAACAGCTTATAGAAAAATGTGTCATCGGCAATACCGGATTTAACCATGGACTGGTAAAAATGTCCGAGTACCACCAGAATACAGGCTACGACCTTGACGTTATCGACCCATATATCCCTCTTCTTTTCTGATGCCATCTTATTCCTCTTCCTGCAACGATCCGAACTTTTCTTTAAGATAATTCCTTTTCTCTTCGGATGACAGACCCTTTGTTGCCTCGAATCTGTCTTTATTCTTTTCGTAATACTCTTCTATAGTCTTGATCTTTCTTGCGGGAACCCCGCCCCAGACTTCGCCGTCGGGGATATCATGCGTCACTACCGCGCCGCAGCCTATAATAACGTTGTTTCCAACCGTCACGCCGGGCATGATAACAGAATTCATACCGATATGTACGTTGTTTCCCACTTTGATCGGGCCAAAAAGATCCGCAGATTCGATACCGTACATCTTCCTCAGCACCCAGACCCCACCGTCGTGTGTTATGAACCTGCAGCCGCTGGTTATCCTGACATGATCGCCTATACTGATCAGATACGGTTCCGAGCCCCACGACACATCCTTGTATATCTCGCAGTCCTTGCCTATCCTGATCCCTTTGGTCCTAAGATACTCTATCCACCCGGCATTGTCGGCGGTCTTCTTTTTCCAGAATTCCTTAAAGTTCATCTATCTATGCTCCGTAAATCCTCATCAGCTTCCCGTAATACTCGTCTGCGGTGTCAAAGCTAACGTTTTTGCAGTTTTCCGTATACCTTGCAACTTTTTCATTGTCATTCCAGAGATCCCTTATCTTTTGCTTTAGTTCTCCGACATCTCCGGACTTGAACAGTTCACCTGTCTCGTTGACCCTGATAAGCTCCGGTATTCCTCCGATATCTGCGCCAAGCACGGGAGTTCCGTACATCTGGCTCTCCATGACTGAGAAAGGACAGTTTTCATACCATTCAGAAGGATAAATCGAAAATTTCGCCTCACGGATCAGCTGCCCGAGGGCCTCGCCGGATCTGAACCCGACATTTTTAATGTTCGGAACACCCTCCATTTCCTTTTCAAGCGGGCCGCTGCCGGCAAAGATAAAATTGACATCAGGCAATTCCCCGGCAACTTTCATCAGTGTACCGATACCCTTTTCAACGCTGTATCTTCCGAAGTAGAGGACATAATTCTTCTTCTCTGCGGGCTTTGCCTCAGGCCTGTCGATAAAATTATGCAGCGCTACCGTTTTCTTCGCAAAAAGAGGATTTGTGTCCATTTTTGTCTTCATGAACTGTGAGCAGCATATCATCGTGTCTATATACTTATATGCGCCCTTAAGCTTCCAATAGGTCGCCTCCAGGGTCCCGACAAAGCTTTTTGCAAAGGAGCCGTGGATGCATTTCCCCTTTGTGCAGTTTAAGAAATGACCGCCAAGACACTTTTCGCAGTTTTCCCCCGTATTGGGGTTATTCAGCATATGATTCGGGCAGACAAGCTGGTAATCATGTGCCGTAAACACGATATTGCATTTATGACCGGTCTTTTTTCTCCATCTGTTGATCTCGAGTATAATGGAAGGCGTCAGTTGATAATTGAAGTTGTTCAGATGGCAGACATCCGGCTCGAAATCCTCAAGTACCAGCCGGATCTTCTTTGCCGCCTCTCCGGAGTAGATGGTCTTTAAAGGGTATGTAAGCTTGGAAAGCTTCGAACCGCCGTGAAAATCCATATCGGAGGTGTATGCGTTGACATTGTTCCCAACGCATCTTCCTTCGTGCTCCATCCCGAAATACTGGACTTCATGTCCGTTTTTTCGTAACAGCTCACCCAGCTTAAAAATATAGGTTTCCGATCCTCCGTTCGGATACAGAAACTTGTTTATCATCAATACCTTCACTTTAGGTACCTCTTGCGTCCTGGTTTCAGTTCCTGTTTCTTACCTTGGTTACAACAAAAATTGCTACGGCTGCGATCAGCAGCGCTCCTGCAAGCCCAAGCAGGATGGTCGAAGGATTCATAAAGCCGCGCTTTGGAGTCTCGGTACCGGGATCGCCGGGAGTCGTGCTCCCTCCCTGGTTCTGTCCCTCTTTGACGTTAATGGTATATTCACCGATATCCTTCGTTTTCACTTCTCCGTTTTCAAGGCTGTAAACAAGCTGGAGCTTGATCTTTTTCTGTCCCGGTGTGTTAAAGCTCAGATAATTTTCGGCATACTTAGTAGCCCATGCGGTCACACTGCCTATAAGGTACGAAGCCTCACCGTCATCAAGATCGCCGCTTATCATAAGCTTGACATTTGTAATGTCGGATTTCAGAAGGTTTTCAAAAGAAACGCTTACAAGAGAGCTTGCCCCGACGGTCGTTTCGGTTGTCACATTCACATTCCTTACGGAAACCGATTCATCTCCCACAGGAAAAACGATATAGCAGGAAGTATTGAACACACCCGCTTCTTCCACGGTATATTCGATATTAAAGGACATGGATGCGTATCCGTCGCCTTTGTCAATGATCACGACGGGAATCTTTATTTTCTGCTCCTTCCCGGCTTCAAGGGAATCTATGAAAAGCTGGTTGGAGTTCCCAAGAGACGGTATCACGGACTGATTTGCCGATGAATACGAGATAAGTACCGCATTGCACGGAACCTCGGTATGCATGTTCTTAAACGAAACGGTTATAAAAGTTTCCTCACCAAAAACATAATTTTCACTTATGCTGTAGTTTGTAAGAACGATCTCCGGCTTTGCAAGCGCGCCGTAAACTCCGGTCCTTCCCATTGCGGACAGCATCACGATGACCGTTATCACGGTCAGTAAAAGGCCTGTTTTTTTATTCATGGTTTTTCTGTCCCTTCTTGCTGTTCTTCGTTTTATATTTATGCTTCTTGAAATAATCGTAGTTCTTCATCGCACGTCTGTATTCGTTTTCGTCAACGTCGTTCACAACAATACCGAGAATGTTCGCTCCGTCTTCCTCAAGCTGCTTCTGGGCGGTTGCGATAGCCTTTACTGTATATCCTTTTTTCTGGCTCGTAACAAGCAGGATACCGTCAACAACGGTTGAAAGAATAGCCGCGTCGGGGGCTGAAGACATTGCGGGCGCGTCAAGGATGATATAATCATATTCTTCCTTAAGCTTAGCCATCAGCTCCTTCATTCTTACCGAACACAGGGCGCTTACGGCATTAACGTTAACATTTCCGCTGGACAGATAAAAAAGTCCCTGATGGTTTGTCTTTGAAACAACATCCTCAAGCTTTTTCCCAAGGTCGATATATTCCGCAAGGCCTGTCGTTTCCTCGTTAAGCCGCTTTACCCGGATGCCCTTCCTTAAGTCAGCATCTATGAGCAGTGTCTTCCATCCTGCCTCAGCCATTGAAATGGCAAGATTTATGCAGATGGTCGTGCTCCCTACTCCGGGTTCCGTACCGCATACCGTGATCGCCTTAAGCTCACCCTGCTGCTTCTTGATATACAGCCTTGCCGCAAGCCTGTCGTATGCATCATTCATTATGGAATTAGTGCTTTTATAAATACTCTTTATCTGGCTCATATCTTAAGTCATACTCCCTTCTGGTCGGGAATGATTCCGATCACTTCAAGTTTTCCGTTCAGCTCGGCGTCATCAACACGATAAACCCTGTCAGATACCAGCTCCATGATAACAAGCACAAGAGCCGTGGCCATAACACCGCCGATCATGGCAAGTACCGTATATCTTCTTGTACCGGTTGAAACCGCATAGGCTTCGGATGCCTTATCGAGTATCTGGACACCTTCTTTTCCGGTAAGGTTCTGAGCCTCGATCATGAACGCTTCCGCTACGGCATTCACTATCGAAACAGCCTTTGTGGGATTCGGATCGTTTGCCGATATGTAAAGGATGGGAGAATCCTGGGAATAGTTTACCCATACCACGGAACGGATATAAGAACCGCTGATGGTGTAATCTCCGATGATACTTGCCGCACGGTCCGAGATCTTGTTGGACATGATGACGCTTGCGTACGCCTGCATCGCCTTTGCCAGCGCAGTGTTCTCCGATACGGACCCGTTAACGGCACTGTACAGCGAAACCGAGGCGCTGTACTGCTGTTTGATGGAAGACCTCCAGTTAAAGACAATCCCGCCCAGCAGAAGGCCCACTATAGCCATTACATACCATTTTGAAAGTAAGGATCTGAATATCCTTCCCACATCGATCTTGATACTCTTGTTCATACAAGCACTCCATTCATTAATTCTTAAAAATTTATTATTTTTTATGATACAACCGGATATACGTTTTTGTCAATGCTCACAAAAACCTTATCAGTACCATCCATGCCAGAACGGCAAATTTCTTGCCAAGCCCTGTTCCTTTGTATCTAAAGACCTTAAGGGCATCTGCCCTGTACAGTCTTGCAACCTCTTTTTTATCCTCCGCGGTCCGTATAAGACCGCTCCTGATACTGTGCTTCAGGTAATCCAGGTATTTCACGAGAGCCGGGCCGGCCAGCTTTTTTTCCCTCTCGTCGAAGAAAAGATATCTTTCATGCTGGGCATCAAAAACATCATAGGCCCTTTTCTTCCAAAGCTCTTTATCGCCGGACCCTGTAATGCTGTTGTCACGCACTCTGTAATAATACAATACACGGTCTGTCTCCGCAACCTTTTTACTCTCCCACAGCAGTTTATAAGTGATAAACTCGTCCTCGTGGGTCCGTCCTTCGGAAAACCTGCTGTTTTCAAACAGATATGAGGCATAGAGTTTGTTCCAGACCACGGATTTTATATTCTTTTCTTCTATGACTTCTTTTACGGCATGATAATTGTCGTATTCCGTCACCATTTCCGCACTCTCCGCTCCGCATAAACCGGCTTCGTTCTCATCCTTTACGCGTTTAAAGCCGCATACGGCAATATCCGCATCCTTTTCCTTTGCGATCCTGTAAAGGCTTTCGACAAAGCACGGAGCAAGCCAGTCGTCACTGTCCGGAAAGCAGATATATCTGCCTTTTGCCTTTTCAAGACCCGCATTTCTTGCGGAGGAAAGACCGCCGTTGGTCTTGTGTACGACTTCGATCCTTCCGTCCTCTTTTGCGGCTGTGTCGCAGAGTTTTCCGGAACCGTCCGTGGAACCGTCATCCACAAGTATTATCTGCAGCTCGCCGTAAGTCTGCCTTCTTACGGAATCAATGCATTTTTCAAGATATCCTTCAACGTTGTAAACCGGTATGATAACCGAAATAAGCTCACTCATGACCGTTGTTTACCTCCGGAGCATTGCAGACGGCAGTAAGGAATCTGTCATAATAATCCGATCTGTCAAACCCTTCTCTTTTCAGGACCTCTTCCCTGTTCCGTTTTCCCATTTCTTCGAGCACAGGTCCGTACTCCTTTGAATTTATCCTGTTAAGGACTTCTGTAAGATCCCTTACAAGATCGTCTCTTGATACCTCTAAATACCCGTCTTTTCCGCCGAGCACCTCAGGTACCCCGCCCGTAGCCGTGGTAATGACCGGAAGCCCCATTGCCATTCCCTCAAGAACGGACATTCCGAAGGCTTCGTCTACCACAGTCGGAACTGCAAGGACATCCGCTGCAGCATATACTTTGGGAACCTGTTCATAAGATAACCGTCCGAGTCTCACTTCGTGCCCTCTCAACAGGAGCAGCTCTGAGTTCACCTTTCTCTCATATTTCGTCCGGCCTCCTACCAACCTTACACCGCCACCTGCGATCACAAGACAAAGATTGGATCCGGAAGTGGAACAAAGGTGCTCGAAAAAGGCCTCTACAAGCTCAAGAATGCCTTTTTCGGGTATTATCCTGCCGGCGTAAAGAACAACTCTTGCATTTGAAGGAATACCGAATTGTTCACGCAGTTCCTTTTGTCTTTCCCTCAGCCCGGGATCCAAAAGCCTCAAGTCTGTGCCGTTGTAAAGCACCGTTGCCCGGGAGTCCGGAGACACTTTAAGTATCTCGTTTTTAAGATATCCGCTGACAGTAAGGAATTCCACGCCGCTGTCCGTAAGCTTTCGTATGACCGCAGGCGAGCGGTACATATCGATCTGGTTGTGGATATGGAAAAACATCTTTGCTTTACTGCCGGTTTTTTTGGCTCTTTTTTGGATCACTCTTGCAAGATGCGTCAGATTTTCAATAACGATCAGATCATATTCCGAAGGATCTGCGGCATTTGCAAGCCTTTTATCAAACAATCTGACCGTGTTCTTTGCATGCAGGCTCCTCAGCAGCTTGTCGATCATCAGGTCGAAAAAGCAAAGAACCTTGGGATACATCACCTGGATGATCTTCGAACATTCGTAACGTTCCGGACGGATCCGTTCATTTGCGATAGTAACGACCGTTATCTCAGCTTTTTTTCTCTTCTCGTTTTCATCAAGGATATCGGTAACAAGCCGTTCCACGGCTCCGCCCCAAACCGCCGGTACAGGCAGTATCCCGGAAGTAACGATCAGGATCCTCGGCATACAGTGCCCGCTGTCCATACCTTTTCCTCCGTCTATTTGAATATCCTGTAGAACCATCTCAGGATTATAAACAGCCTGAAATCCCCGGTCTTAAGTGTTTTATACCGGATCTTCGATATCTTTCCCGCTTTAAAGATCTCTTCAAGGATGCGCTTAAACTCGGGGCTGTTGACCTCTTTTCTTATCCGTCTGTATCTTAAGCGGCAGTTCTGTCCGCAGTCCTTGCAGTAATATAAGGCTGTAAGCCTTGAAACCCAGTCGGTAAAGCCCGTCGCCGCTATCACAAGCTTATCGTCCTCCGTACAGCCTTCCTGAGCCGAAACAAAATCATAAAGATCCTGGTATATGGCCCTTGTGTGCTCTATACAGCCCTCGTAGTAGGAAAGCGAGAGGCTGGCCTCGGTGCGTCTGATGTATCTGTACAGTGGTTCGTTTATCACCCCGTACCCGCCGGGGACCTTTTTCATGTAATCAAGATTAAAGGTCAGATCCTCGCCGTTTTTTATGTCTCTCCTGAATCTGATGCCATTCCGTTTTATGGCCTCAAGGTCATACATCTTGTTGGTCACGAAGTTAAAGAGCATCAGCCAGACAAGGTAATGGGTCTTGTTTTTCCCAAGCAGATACCGCTTTCCCATTTCATATCCGTCCGCTTCCGCAAGGATATGATTCTCATATTTTTTCCCTTTGTTCCTGGCATTGTACCAGTTCATCCCGGTCAGTACCAGTGCCGCCTCGTTTCCAAAGCCGTTTTTTGCCTCAACATATTTCTCGATAAGGTCCATATTGGGGATATCGTCGGCATCGATAAAGGTGATGTATTTCCCGCCCGCGTTCTCAATTCCCGTGTTTCTTGCTTCGGAAACACCGTGGTTTTCCGTCTCTATCGCTTTTACCCGTGCATCATACCTGCTGTACCTGTCGATTATCGCCTGAGTACCGTCCGTGGAGCCGTCATTTACCAGGATGATCTCAACCTTCGAATGACTCTGGGCGCAAACGGCATTAAGGCAGGCCTCAAGATAGTCTGCCGCATTATAGATCGGTATTACAACTGATACCTGCTCGTCCAAGTTACTGTCCCCCCAAGTTTTCCTTCCCTGTTACTTTCAGAATGCGGTGCACTTATCGTAAAATTCCTTTGCAATGGCATCCTCCGAATAGTGCGCCTTCATATATTCTCTTGCCTTTTTCCCTTTTTCCCGGGCAAGCTCTGTATTTTCCATCATAAACATGATCTTCTGCGCAAGATCCTCACCGTTATCGAGCTTTGCAAGCATCCCGCGTTCATTGTCACCGATAAGCCCGGCAGGGCCTGTGGGACAATCCGTTGAAACGCAGGGCATGCCGAAGGCCATAGCCTCCATCAGCGCATTTGGCATGCCTTCGTAATCGGAGCTCATGACAAAGAGGTCGTTTTCCGAAAGGACTTCCGTGACATTATCTGTTCTTCCGCAAAGCTGCACACAATCTCCCAGGCCTTTTTTGACTATCATCTTTTCCAGCGCGCTTTCAAGTTCACCGACTCCGTAAATACTCAGTTTCACTCCCGGCCGGCTCTTTCTGACTATAGCCATAGCTGCCAGCAATCTTGGATAATTTTTCTGGTCCATCAACCTGCCTATCGCAACAATCTTCTCTATTTCCGGTCTGACTACTCTCTCGCCCAAAAAGAATACCCTGCTGACCGGATTTGGGACCACAAATGTTTTTTCCTGTACCTTGCTCGGAAAATATTCCTTTTGCATATCATTCTGAACAAAATTGGCATCTGCTTTTCGTGCGATATGATCACAGCTTCTTGATTCCTGTTTTGTTCTCTCGTATGGGTTATTCCTGAGTGTAGAAACGAATCTGATCTTTAACCCTCTTGTGGCAAGAAAAGTATGCTTCATGCAGCTGTCCAAGAAAGGAACTACGACATCTATCTTGTTATCGATCAGATATTTTCTGACGGCAAGCACTCTCTGTGACCTGGCGATGAATTTGTTTTTAGAATATTTCCCGTCATCAAGATAACAGACATGAACCTTTTCCGATATTTCATATTCGGCGATCTTAGCGTGTCTGTGAATTATGATAAAAACATCCTTACCCAGCTCGGCCAATGCCGTAGCCAAAACACTGACGACTCTCTCGGCTCCGCCTCCCGATAATGACGGAACTACCATACAGATTTTTTTCCCGTTCATAGTCACACTTCCGTTCCACTTATGCATCAATTACTTCGATATACTTTGATATCTCATGCTGGTTTCCGTAATCATGCGCCAGCAGATATTCCTTAAGCGATCTTCTGAGTTCCGGCTCCCTGATCATCTTTTCTATGCCATCCGCGATCGCTCCCGGGTCTATCTCAACGATACAGCCTTCTTTCTGATCCTCTATTTGATCAAATACCGTCGGATACTTTGTAACAAGGATCGGAGCGCCGACTATCTTTGCCTCATCAAGCACGACGGATTTTCCTTCAAACCTGGATGTCTGCGCAAAGATGTCGCAGTTTTTCATATACGGGTACGGATTGTCTCTGGCTCCTATGAGATAAAAGCAGTCATCAAGCTTTCTCTCCTTGATCATAGCCTGCAATTTCTTTTTTAGATCACCGTCGCCGATGATGTACCATTTAAAATCTAAGCCCCGCTCCCTTAAAACAGCCGCGGCTTCTATGGCATAATCGAAGCCCTTCTGCTTCATAAGACGTCCTACAGAGACTATATTAAGATCGTTTTTATCGAATTCCTTCGGGTAAAATTCTTCCGCCCTCTTTCTTGTCACTACCGAAGATGTGATGTTTGCGATACTGTAAACTTTTTTATGTAGATCTGAAAACTCCTGCTCAACAATCCTTGCACATTCCTCCGAAATGGTGACCAGCTCCATATTCTTGTAATAATCGTAACAGTACTCCTTAGGATAGTTCGCGCTTCTAAAGTCGTTATGTATCCAAACTATCTTTTTTCCGGCATCTACCTTGTCCCCAACAAAGAACATTGCTTCCCCGCTGGTATAAGCTATCGCCACATCATACTTCTGTACAAGCTTCCCGATCTTTTTTGAATAAAACCTCTTCCACCTGTATCCCTCCCTTTTGCCGCGTACAGATTCTTTTATCCTGGCTGCAACGGTCCCGACAAGTTTCGTAAAAAAACGGTTTCCGCTTTTACTGAGCGGAGCATACAGTTTTCTCAGATCATCCGGAGTATCGAGGATATTTACCCACTTTGGAACCTGAGGCAGGAACATTCCCTCTTTTCTGAAAAGCAAAAGGTCGATATCGTACCTGTCCTGCGGCATTTCGTTAAGCATATTGACCAGGCTCTTCTCAGCGCCGCCGTTATAAAGGGATATTGATACAATCAATACTTTTTTTCTCATAAGTTTATCTTTCCCCTAAACTCCAATCTTATATTATTTCCCGAACGGATCTGTTCCAGTCGTATTCAATGGCTGTTTTCCTTATATCCTCGAATTTTCCGGACAATACAGTATCAAACAGTTTCCTGAGATCATCACTTTCGAAAGACTTCAGTTCGTAAAACCCATCATTTCCGATAAGTTCTTTTACTTCTCCATAGGGTGTGGTTACAATCGGTATGTTACATGAAGCCGCTTCAAGCACTGACAGCGGAACATCAATGCAGTTTTCGACCTCTGTCACAGGAAAGAAATAGATATCCGACATTTGGTATACTTCCTGGATATTCTCGATATACCTGTCGATTATCATGATATTGCCCTTCTCCTCCAGTTTGCTCTGCAGCCCGGGATTTTTCTCCGTAACCGAGCTCACGACAAGAACGACCTGGTATTCATCCGGGATATTGAGCATTTTCTCTACATTGCGGCCTTCTTTGAGATGTCCGACATGCAGGATGACCTTCTTGTCCGGAGAAATGCCGTATTTCTTTCTGAGCTCTGCTTTCTTTTCCGCAGATGCGGGACAGAACTTGGCGGTATCCACGCCGGTCTTTATATACCTGGCGTTCCCGATCTTTTCAAGATAATAATCGTAAGATTCTTTGGAGAGCGCCAGTATCTCTGCGCCGCTTCTCCTCAAGAGTCCTGTCGTTCTCCTGTCCATCTGGTATCTGAGGCAGAAAACGACTTTCAGCTTCTTTGTCATTTTGCTCATGACATAAAGCCTTACGGCACTTCCGAGCGTATTCGACGCAAAAGGGATATAAAGGACCGTTTCGTTTTTGTCCTTTATGACTTTCTTCAGTGACCGGTTTATAAAAAACCTGTTAAGATCCAGATGGATGTCGGAGCTGTCCGTCTTTTTACCGTATGACACAAGAACAGAACCCGGATCTGCTTCTTTTATCCTCCGGGCCAGCGAATTTGCCACCTTAAGACAACCCTCATCTATCTTTTGGGTTAAACAGTCTGAAATAATGATCATTCAACAATCCTCCGATAAGTAACTATCCCGCAGGATACAGCAATGCGGAAACAACAGTCACCATAACGTTCACCGTCAATATGCAAATCCCGGACACAATATCCGGGTAGTAAATATCAAAAGCTTCAAAAAACACCAAAAGCATGCGTCCGCCATTTAAGAAAGACAGCCATGCTTCCTCCGGTACCCCGAAGGATTTCAGCTTCCCCATATATGACCAAACACATGCCCCAATTTAACTATTATCTTTTGCGTGATCGTCTTTTCCTTTAAAGAGCGCTTTTACATGCCCTGCAAAGTCTGTCAGGATATAGTAAAAATATACGCCCAGCGCCCCGCCCGCAGTATCGATCAGCACATCTTTGAAAGATGCTCCCCTGCCATCTTTGAAAAACTGGTTTATCTCGTCGGCAGAAGCCACGAGCACCACCAGCACAAGACAGACAAGGATAAATAAAGGGCGTTTCTTCCCGTTTTGGATCAATACAGCCGACAGATAAAACACAAAGCCCAGTCCGAAATATATGGACAAATGCGCAAACTTGCGCACCGGATAATCGAGCGCTTTTTCGATATATCTGAGCTCATAATCCTTAATGGCTCCGTTGGACATGTCCGCTATGGTTTTGGCCAGCGATGAGGCCACTTTCCCGCTTTTCTCATGGGACTCTTCCCCCGACTGCTCGGAAAAAAAGAATATCGCAGACACGACAAGCAGCGAACAAGCCAGTGCTATCAGGATTTTTATTGTTTTTGACATTTACATCACCTTCAGGTCTGCATCTGCTCCGTACAGCCGGAACGGTTGCCATGTCGCCCGGAAATTCCGGGGCAGGAACCGGATTGTGTATTATTTTTCTTGCGGCTCTGCAAGAGGGACCTCATTACCTTCTTCGATGTCAAGAGTATTGCCCTCTTCTCCCGGCCTTACATCTCCGACAGCGCCGACAGCGCCTTTCCCTTCACGCGTATCAGGCTCATAGCCTGCGACAATTCGTGTTTCAGACTCCCCTTTCAGTTTGTAGCAGTATGCGGTACCTGCCACAGCCATCGCTACCAGCAGCAGCGCATATAACGCAAACAGCACTGTCCGGCATTTTGTTTTCCCCGTTTTTGTCTCCACCTCTAATATGCTCCTTTTTTCCTCATAAATAACTGAACCACCGTCTTGAAAAGTATCTTTATGTCAAGCCATACGCTCCAGTTATCAATATACTCCTTATCCAGAGCGACTACCTTCTCGAAATCGGTTATCTCGCTCCTTCCGCTTGTCTGCCACATTCCCGTAATACCGGGTTTTATGGACAGGCGTCGCCAATGCTTTGTATCGTATTTTTCGACTTCATCGACTGTCGGAGGTCTCGTCCCCACAAGGCTCATCGAGCCAAACAGGACATTAAAGAACTGCGGCAGTTCGTCGAGAGAAGTCTTTCTTATAAATTTCCCGACTCTTGTTATCCTCGGGTCGTCTTCCATCTTGAACATGAACCCGCCGGATATCTTATTCTGCTCTTCAAGGGCCTTTTTCTGTGCCTCCGCGTCCGCAACCATGCTCCTGAACTTAAACATCTTAAAATGCCTTCCGTTAAGTCCCACTCTCTCCTGTTTGAAGATCACAGGGCCTTTGGAATCAAGCTTGATCGCAATGGCAACTATCAACATCGGTATGGCGGAAATAATAATCCCAAAGATGCTGCCGAGCAGGTCACAGCCGCGTTTGATGGCCTTTGAATAGGCGTTCATGACAACATTGTGATATGTCATGGCTTCGTACGGCCCGATGCTGCAGCTGTTACTGCTGACACCTTTTATGTCATAGGGGCGCTCTATAACACGGGTTATAAGCCCCATCTCAAGGCAGAGCGAAACATATTCTGTAAAGTTCACAGGATTCTTTCTGTGCTGCATAAAGAATACCTGGTCGATGGAATTCTGGTGGACAACATTTACCAGATCGTCTATCGTCCCAAGATACTCACTGCCGTCATCGGGACATTCGGAGGTTTCCGAAAGATATCCCACGACCACGACGCCCATGCTGTTGTGCTCAAGAAAGTGCAGAACATTCGAATATCTGCTCTTTTTTCCGACAAGAAGTGTCCTTGCCGAATATGTCCTTGTCCTGCGGATTATCCACCTTGTCAGAAAAGCGCTGACCAAAAGCAGGATAAATTCGCTCACAAGGAAAACAATATAAAATTTCAGGTCAACATCGCATCGCCCGACTATAAACGCCAGTACAGTCACAATAAGATTGGCCCCGATAAAAGACCTCGACAGATACCTCAGCCATCTGTCTATATAGAAAAACAGCGTGGTATCGTACATTCCCTTATTATGATTAAAATTTATGATCAGCGTGATCGAGCACACATAGAGCAGCAGATAGTCTATACTGTCTATATGCTTGCCCCCGTCAGCGATCATGGCGATCAAAAAGGCTAAAAATCCGTATATTATATCGAAGCCTATATATGCAACGTTTTTGTTGGCATGTCTGTTACGAGTCTTCATCTAATCACCGGTTTCTCGTCTGATTATTCCAAGTCTGCATTAGACCTTCGGTCTATTGTCAGCATTTGAAGCGAATAAGCCCTTCTGGCTTATTCGAGCTCAATATAATTTCAGACTAATAATACTGCAAACCCTTTTCATATTCAACCTTTTTTTGCCCCATAAAAAACATTTTTGCATTAAAATTCAACTTCTACGCAACAATATACCCTACTCCGAATTTCGTTGAAATAAAACTTTCAAGTCCCGCAGCGTCAAGCTTTTTTCTCAGCCTTCCGATGTTGACCGTCAGCGTGTTCTCGTCCACAAAGGTGTCGGTCTCCCAAAGCGCCTCCATCAGTTTTTCACGGCTCACCACATTGCCCTTGTTCTGCATCAGGACCAGAAGTATCCTGTATTCATTCTTTGTGAGCTCCACTTTTTCGTCTCCGACGGTAAGTGTGTTATCTCCGAGATTAAGGAGCGCTCCGCGATGCTCAAGGACGGGAGCGTTGGTGCCGTAATCGTATGTACGGCGCAGCAGCGCCTGGATCTTTGCCATGAGGACATTCTGGTCAAAAGGCTTTGAGATAAAATCGTCGGCGCCAAGGTTCATGGCCATTATTATATTCATGTTGTCGGCTGCGGACGAGATAAAGATCACAGGTACGGAAGAGACCTTTCGGATCTCGCCGCACCAGTGGAACCCGCTCATGAAAGGAAGGGATATGTCAAGAAGCACAAGATGCGGCCGTATCTCCGCAAACTCCTTCATGACATTCCTGTAATCACTGATGATATGCGTGTCGAGCTGCCACATGGCAGCCTGTGTCTTCACTGCCTCAGCGATACCCGCATCATCTTCTACCATCATTATCCTGTACTGCATATCTGCTTCTCTTTTCGTCTGACAGCCGCGTCACGGCATGTCAGGTTCTTTCAGTATTTTGTTCAAAAAGCTCATGCCTCCGGCACATAGTTTTGCTGCCTGCAGCTTTAATCCCCGTTTTCCGGAGCAACTGCCGCCTGCAGCTTTGCGCCGATATCCGCAAACTGCTCCGGTTCCACCTTGCTGACCCTGCGGTCATAGGTAAGAATTCCGTTGGTCTCGTCCTCAACATCGGAGACCTGGGTATAGACAGCCGCACAAAGCCCCTGCTTTACAAGCGGCAGAAGTTCCTCTTCGTAAAGCTTGCGAAGGCCGGCCACAAAGTCGCTCCTTGTGGCATAAATCTTGTAACCGTAAGTGTTGAGCTTGTTGAAGCTGTGCTCGTTGTTTTTATAGACATAGCCGCCGAATTCCGAAATGACCTGCGGCCTTTCCCTGTCGCTGCCAAGAAACAGCTTTTTGAAATAGATGTGGAGGCTTTCCACGTCGCTCTCCTTGCGCTTGAACCAGCCGCTCGTTGCATCCGCAAAGCGCGATGTGTCGTATTTTTTCAGCACTTTGAACGCGCCGTCCGCATCAAACTGGCCCCATCCCTCGTTAAACACCGTCCAGTAGCAGATGCAGGGATGGTTATAGAGGTGTTTTACCGTCGCTATCATGGCTTCCCTGAAATTCTTCCTGACAGACGGCCTGCCGTTCTCTATCCGGTCAAACCCGCGAAGCCCGAAATTCGGGAAAACCGTGTCAAGAACGTAATTATAGACACCGTTGTTGACCATGTCCTGGAAGACTACCATGCCAAGCCTGTCGCAATCATAGTAGAACTGCTCCGGCTCGACCTTTATGTGTTTGCGCAGAGTATTAAAGCCAAGCGCCTTCATTCGCGTGATGTCCTGTTCGTAGAGCGCGGGGACAGCCGGCGTATAGAGACCGTCGCTGAAGTATCCCTGGTCGAGCAGCGCGTTGAAAAAGTAAGGCTTTCCGTTAAGGCAAAGACGCTTTATGCCGCCAAATTCCTTTATCTCAAGCTTTCGCAGGGCAAAGTAGGTCTCGACCGTATCCTCACCCATATAGATCGTGACATTGTAAAGATACGGGTCCTCAGGGCTCCAGAGATGCTTTTCTTCCGGCTCTATATGGATCTTTCCGTCAACGACGGGGTATTCTTTGCCTTCGCAAACGGCGTACATCCTGTTTTTACCGCCTGCTTTGCCTTCGGCGTTACCGCTGCCGGAAAGGAAATTCCAAAGGGCCTTAAGGGCACCTGCGCGTGCCTTCCCGTTCTCGTCCGTTTTGCCGGATCTATCGCGCTTTGATGCCCTGTCCGAAGTTAAATAAATATCTCCGGAAACGGTTCCCTCACCGGCCTTTTGCACGGTTTTGTCCGAAGATTCCTTTTGTTTCAGCGCATAGGTCTCCGCGGTCATAATCTCTCCCGGCATTACTGCGTTGCCTTCAAGATTAACCACGATATCCGCTGCTTTATCGTCAACATCGATCTTAAGTGATTTTATATAGATCTGCGGTACCGTTTCCATCCATACGGTCTGCCAGATGCCGCTGCACGGGGTATACCACATGCCTCCGCGGTCCTTCTTCTGTTTTCCGTAAGGGTATTTTGTCGAAAGGTTGTTTTCGACCTCAACACACAGGGTATTTACACCGCTCTTCACCGCCTCGGTTATATCCACCGAAAACGGCAGGTAAGCATTGTTATTCCTGCACACTTCTATCCCGTTCACTACCACGCAGGCTTCGCGGGACACGGCGCCAAAATGGAGGATGATCCGTCCGGTGCCGGGCTTTTTCTCTAGCGTGAACTGCCTTTCGTAACGCAGCGTTTCCCCGTATTCTATCTCTCCTTCGACAGTTGACAGCAGGCTTTCCGGACAAAACGGCACAAGTATCCCGCAGTCGTTGTTTAAGCTCCTGAACTTCCACATTCCGTTAAGGCATGTATAAGAGTCGCGCCGGAGCTGCGGGCGCGGGTATACATCCCAGGGAATGAAATCGCCTGCGCTTTCCGTGGGACCGTTGTATTCGTCCGTGACGGCATCCGCGCCTGTGTTTCCGTCTGCGGCCGAACCTGTTCCGGCCGCTGTTTTTTCATCCGCGGCTGCACCTGTTCCGGCCACGGTATTTTTATCCGTGGCTGCACTGTTTTCTTTTCCTTGTCCTTTTATCCTGTTTAACAGTTCCTCACCCTCAACCGTGAGCAATTGCTGGATCCCCGGATTTGCCATGATAGTCTGCTCCATAGTATGTTCGGGTCTTTTCGTCCCGGATTTTACTTCTCAATTCACATTCTATTCATTATCGGTCATAAAGGCAAGGATTATCTTACGGCCAAAAAAAGTCACGTCATGAAAAGCAACGTGACTTTGGGCAATATTCATTTTTACATGCTTTTATTTGCAGTGTGCGAGCACCTTAAAGGATTTGAGGAGGCTCTGGTGGCTGATCTTTGTTGCGTCAAAGGAAAGCGACATAAATGCCGCCTGCATTATGGGCCCCTGGAACAGGGCACACAGTATGGTTCCGATACCTACAGGGCCGCCAAGGAGCCAGCCTATCAGAGTTGCTGTGCCAAGGAGTCCGATGCTCACAACTCCGATGGGTACCCGCTTTATCCTCTTTTTCAAGCCCACGAGCAGCGTGTCGCGGGGCCCGCATCCCAAGGACGCCTTCATGTAAAACAGCTGTGTGTAGCCTATCACGATAAGTCCAAGGAACAGCAGCAATATGCCCGTGCCGTAGTTTTCCGCCTTCGGGACAAGGCCCGTGAAATTGAAGAAATCTACCGATTTGCCCACAACAATGGCATCTATGAACATTGCAATACCGATAGGCTCTCTAAGAAGTATGTCGATAACCAGGATCGTAAGTGCGACCATGATGGATGCTGTCCCATACAGAATCCCGAGTGTCTTTGAAAACCCAAGGTTGAACACATCCCAGGGTGCAGCGCCGATATTTGCCTGCATGGTCAGATATATCCCGAAACCATTGAAAAACAGGGCAACGGTCGCAATAAAAATATTTATCAGGATATCCTTTGCAGTCCTGTTTTCGGACATTTTTTGAAAGCAAACAGTTTTCATGATACTACCTCTAAATCTGTCTTTCGCTCCCCCATCATACTAACCGCAATGCGGAAAATTCCTGTTTTTAGGCAAATTTCCCGTCACAGTACCTTTGCAAGCGCACCGACAGTTGCAAGCACCGAGCTTACACAGACGATCACCTGGAACGCAAGACCGCCGAACCTGCCGCATATCTCGGAGCCTGAGGCTCGTTTTCTTGAATTATGGTAGGCACATATTATCCCGATGCCCGTGAGCACCTGTATAACACTCGCGATACGCGTAAACCCGACAAAATTCGAAAACCCGAGCAGCGCTATCGCAAGGCACGGAAGGGACGAAACAAGGTAGCTTGCCCTTGTGCCCCACTTTGTCTGTTCGTTTATTATATCCCTAAGGTTCAGGGTATTCGCCCAAAACGACGTGGACAGCGCCAACAGCGAGAAAATAAACCCGATAACGCCTACCCATCCGCCAAGCTTGCCGGAAAGGTCCACAAGGGCTCCGTTGCCGGTTACCTCACTTCCACAGGCAAACAGCGTCATAAAAGTGATCAGGAGGATAAGTCCCACATTGATACCTGTTCCGCAGGCGATCGAAGCCCGGATCTTCTTTGTGTCACCTTCAAGCCCTTTTACTACCTGGGGCACGCTCATTACCGCAGATAGCGAAAATGCGATCATGCTGTAAAGCGCCACGAGATTTGACGGCGCAACGAACTTGTTTGCAAAGCCCGTATGCTCGTTTATAAGGGTCGCCACAAAGAGCACGGCCATAACTGCAACCATGGCAAACACCGAGATCTTCTCGCATATTCCCACAAGCTTCATGCCAAACAGCACGACCGTCGCAGCAACCGCGTAATAGATGAGCATGGCTGCCCAGCCCGGAAGCCCGAGCCATGCTGTAAGCACTGCGCCTCCGCCCGTTATAAAGCCTACTACGTTCGCAATAACGGAAAGTCCGAGGAAAGCGAAAGCCACCCATGTCACTATCTGCTTCACGCGGCCTTTGAACAATTCTGCCTCTATGCACTTGATAAACTGGGCACCGTTGTTGTTATAGCTTAACTCCGCTATCATCAGGTGCATTATAAGGTTGATACAGTAGCAGACAACGATAAGCCACAGGATATCCCGCCAGGAATTGCGGCTTGCGAGGTACGGCACCGAAAGGATGCCGGAACCGACGCCGTGTCCGACTATGATGCTTGTTGCCTCGGTAAATGTCAGTTTTGCTTCGCCTTTGATAGTTTTCATATACCCTCTTTTTGGGCTTATAAGCCGCCCCCAAAAATTTAAGCAAAACGACACTGCCGCAGGGAAGCGGCAGTGTCCGATCGTCTTAATGATCACGGCTGTCCGTCAGACCGGCCTCCCCGGTCTGTTTTCGCAACAGCCATATTACATCAGTTTTCTAAACATCGCAACAACTTCTTCGTGCGTAGCCTCTCGAGGGTTACCGGGATAGCATGCATCGGCAAGAGCGTCCTTTGCAAGCTGGTCAAGGTCTTCCTCACGGATCTTCTCGTTCTTTGTAGGAATGCCTACATCAACTGAAAGCTGGCGGACAGCATTGATAGCCGCATCCTTGTACTGCTCGGGAGTCATGTCGTCAACGCCCTTAACGCCCATGGCGCGTGCGATCTCGCGATATCTTTCGCCGCATGCGTCGCGGTTGAATTCAAGAACGATAGGCAGGAACATAGCGCAGGCAACGCCGTGCGGTGTGTCGTAGTAAGCAGAAAGGGTGTGTGCCATTGCATGATCGATACCAAGGCCTACATTCGAGAAGCCCATTCCTGCGATGTACTGTGCCATAGCCATGCCCTCGCGTCCCTTAGGCTCGTTGTTTACTGCACCGCGGAGGTTTTCGGAGATAAGCCTGATAGCTTCAAGATGGAACATGTCGGTGATCTCCCATGCAGCGCGGGTGGTGTAGCCTTCAATAGCATGTGTGAGGGCATCCATACCTGTTGAAGCGGTAAGGCCCTTAGGCATCGAAGACATCATATCGGGATCGATAACGGCGACAGCGGGAATATCGTTTGTGTCAACGCATACGAACTTTCTCTTCTTCTCAACATCGGTGATAACATAGTTAATTGTAACCTCTGCAGCGGTGCCGGCTGTTGTCGGAACAGCGATGGTGGGAACCGCATGGTTCTTTGTGGGTGCAACGCCTTCAAGACTTCTAACGTCTGCAAATTCGGGGTTTGTGATGATAACGCCGATAGCCTTTGCGGTGTCCATTGAAGAGCCGCCGCCGATGGCAACGATAGCGTCAGCGCCGCAATCCTTGAATGCCTTTACGCCGTTCTGTACGTTCTCGATGGTGGGATTGGGCTTGATATCGCTGTAAACCGTGTAAGCGATGTTTGCCTCGTCAAGGAGCTTGGTAACCTTGCCTGCTACACCGAACTTGATGAGATCCGGGTCTGTAGCCACAAAGATGTGCTTGTAGCCGCCTCTTTCGATCTCGGGAACGATCTCTTTTATCGCGCCCTGGCCGTGGTACGACACTGTGTTAAGTACGATTCTGTTTGCCATTACAAAATACCTCCGTTTTTTATGTCACGCCGTTTATGCACGGCGGGAACTTCGATGGATACTGACAGAAGCAGTATAAACCCCACTTCGTTTTCTGAAGCTTACCTGTCATCTCTTTATAACATCTTCACTTTCAAGGCGGAATTCACTGTAGCTCTCATAGTCCACATTGCCTTTTTCATCTACATAGTAAAGTCTTATGCGGTTCTTTGAGTATTGCAGATATACCTCTCCTACTCCGGGCTCTCCACCACCGTCAAATGTCTGAACATACATAATGCCATCCTTAATAGGCCACTTTGTTGATGAATATGTGTTTGGACCATCATAAGAATGATGGAACTGAACATAACCTTTGTCAAAGTTGATATCAAGATACAGGAACCGCTCCATGTCGTCATAACCGTCAACCATCCTGTAAACGCGCCAAATACTGTTGGCTGTGGAATATTCCTTTTTGTTGTCCTCGGGATCCTGGAAATCCGAATCTTTCGGAGGTTCCGTCGGTGTGGGATCGTCTTTTCCGGCCTCTGTGGGTGTAGGGTCCGAAGGCGTGTTGTTGCTGAAAGGATCCTTGATTTTGTTGTTATTATCGTCGTTTGGCGCATTGGTAGCTTTTGCGCCCTGTGTTGTCTTGTTTTTCCCGTTGTCATCTGAATTGTTTCTCGCTTCAATGTCGCCGCAGGCCAAAAGCAAGAGCGATGCTATAAGAAGCAGACTCAGAAACAACGTAATTTTCATTCTGTTTTTCTTCATAGATGTAATCCCCCGAATAATAATCCGTATGATATTGTTTTATCATTTTTCATAGAAAAAGTAAAGCAGAAAAGCAACTGCTCGCGCCTTAGCTTCCGCCGTTTACGGGCGCGCCCTCCCTCGTTTTTGAGTAACAAAGAATATTCCCTGCAAGTTTTATTCTCGTTGACATCTTCAGAACGGATATATAAGATAAAATCAGAAAACAAAGTTCGAAAGGCAGGCATCACAATGAATTATTCAGATAAACTCAACGGTTTCTGGGAAGAAGGCTACCACGTATACGCAGAGATACGCGATGACAAGATAACGCTCCGCAATTACATGCGAAAGATCGACTTAGAGACTACTATCTCGTATGATGCGGACCTGCTCGAAAGCGGCAAAAAAACGCCCATCACCCTCGCCTGCACTACCTATTCCACAAACCTTTACGGCGAAGTGATGAGCATGATGGACAATGTTTACTATGAAAACGGCGAACTCCATATGACCTGGAGCTTCACATACAACGACGATCACACGGACTATACCTTGAAGAAGGTAGATCACGGCCCGTTTGACCACATCGAGATCCTCGATGACGAATATATCCCGCAGATTCAAGGCGAGTGGTACCGCTGGACACCGAACGGCGCAGGCGAAGCGCTGGTTATCGATGGCAACACCATCACCTGGCACGGAAGCGGCAAGTTCCATGTTATCCGCTATAAAAACCGTTCTTACGACACTGACCTGCATATTGTCCCGTTTGACCTTACTGACAACAATTTCCCGGGTTTCAACTGTGTTGAGCTGCACCCTGACCATATCCGCGCACACCGGATGGTCTGCGATTTTTCAACTCCGATCTCGGTCTTTGCAAGGAAAGATATGCTTAACAAGATAGAGATCCCGGAAAGTGCAAAGGGCGGCGGGCACAGTGTCATGACCCCTATGGTCGGCGGACAGCCTTTTCCTTTCAACCACGGGCCCATAGCCATGGCCACCGCTCCTGACATCTTCAAAACCATACAACCCGCAAAAGACAACCTGCAAGAGTCGCAAAAACAGCAGGAAACCGCACAGCAAGGCAAAAAGTTCTGCCCCGAGTGCGGTTATCCCATTGACGGCACGCCGAAATTCTGCTCAAATTGTGGCGCGAAGCTGTAGATCATGTTTTGACGCGGCTTATCCAGGGTTACCTGTTTGCGTATGCGCGTTTCATCGCATTTCTGTAAACTATGGGCTCGATCTCGTATTTGAAGAGCATTTTGTTGATAAGCCAAAATGCGATCACGCCAACGAGCAAGAGCGCATAGCTTATAGCAAGCAGCATCGAAACGAATCTGTCGCCCGCGAACGCCTGCATATCCCTGCAGAGTGATACTTCAAACTCCGCAACGGGTCTGATACGGTTGATATACAGATATACAAGCAGGCCGATAATTATCAGCACAAGGCTTGCTATATAGCGTCTGAAAGAAATCGCGGTGTAGATCATAAGGATCGCAAGGAAAAGCGCGCTTTTTAAGATATCCATGTACATGGACTCAGCCTGCATGAAGTAAGGAATGTCCTTGTTTTGCAGTATTCTCGGCATTGAAATATTGAGCCTGATCGTAACAAACAGGGTAAAAGCGATCATCGAATAAATGAACAATGCTATGGCCGACGCCTTTGTGCAGGTGATATAGCTTAATCTTGACGCCCTTGTGATCCCGGGCACTTGTGTCAGGAGAAACAGGTTTGCCAGAAAAGTTGCGCCAACACCAAGGTAAAGGCCTGTCAGATTGCTCATCTGCGAGCCGGTAAGTTCAAATAACAGCCCTACAAAGAAAAAGATCAGGCCCGCAACAAGCGATGTTTTGAACTGAAGACTGTATTTCACAAGTTTGAAGCTGTTTAATATATCTTTCATCTCTTATTCTCCCTTCCCGGAAATTGCCGGCTTTTCAGCCGTCACGATCTTAAAACCTTCGTTATCAAAAAATCCGCTCTCATAGCCTTTTTCAGCATCACGCAGAAGCAGCTTTGCTGTGAAGAACGCTATAACTGCCCATATTGCAATGAGCACTACTCCCTTGATAAAGCCCATATTATCATCTGCAAACAGGAACATTCCCATGAATACGCAGATGATCTCTCCAACGACCATAAGCGCATACCCGAGAAGCATCTGTACCGAAACGGTCCCGCCCACGCGATGTGATATCAGCAGCGAGATGTTCGAGATGAAATAAGTGAAGGGGATAAAAACCAGCGGCGCAAATGATACAAACGGTGTGTATTCCTCCGATGCGATAGCCAGCGAGCCGATCATTATCCCAAACGATCCGGCGGCCGTTGAAACTATGCGGAACAGGCTGTCCTGCATTAAAGCGCCCATCGCCACTTTTCTTCCTGCAACGGAAGACTTGATCCATTCCATGCTCTTCTGCCGTCTCATGCTTATTCCGGCAAATGCCAGATAATCAAGCATTGAATCCGAAAAGATCACGAGCGGCGGAAAAAACATCACCGCGTGCCTGCCAACGAAACTATACAGGTAGATTCCAACAAGAAACAATGCTATGCTCTGGATTATCCTGATCGGAAGCATATACCATGGCGTAAAAGCCTTTAGTTCTGCCAAAAAACCTTTTTTCATATATCTGTCCTCCTGCGGTCCGTCCGGGCTTTACCTGCGAAAGACCGCCAAGCTGTCATAAGCCTGTTATTTTATCAGCGAATTCTTACGCATTACCGCTACACTTATCTTAAAAAGTGACGGGGTTTCGGTCTGTACTTTAAGTCCTGCCAGCCTGTCAAGGTTTTCTGCAAGACAGATACCCTCAAACCCGTATCCTGACCTGCTCATTGTGTACATATAAGGTGCTGCAGTATCGGCTTCCGAAGGCTCGCCCTTGATATAAATGTACTTTTCCTTGAGTTCATCCACAAATCCCTGCTCGACAATACGCCCCTGCTCCATGATCACAGCGTAATCCGTAACATTTTCCATATCCGAAATATTATGGGTGGAGAAAAATACACTCTTCCCTTCGCCTCTGTTAAGATAGTCGCGGATAAGCTCACACAGCTTTTCACGCATAAGAGGATCGAGAGGCGAGGCAGGCTCATCCAGGATCAATACATCCGTTTCGCGTGCGAGAACACCTGCAAGCATGAGCTTTGTCTTTGTTCCGTCCGAGAAAGAGTTTATCTTTTTGCCCTTTTCAAAAGGGCCCGCGCCAAAAACAGCAAGTTCTTTGCAGTAAGCTTTAAACTTCTCGCTGTTGTATTTCTCGAATAAAAGCCCCGAAAGCTCGTCCACCTGACCCAAAGTCCAGTTGGGGAGATAGTAATTGTCAGTACCGGTGTAGCCGATGCGTTCTTTAACTTCGGGATCCGTGTCAACCGCTGTACGGTCGAAGGTGTTGAAGAACCTCAGCTCTCCGGTAAAATCACGCCTGATGCCCGCAAGGCAGTTTAAGAATGTTGTTTTTCCGGCGCCGTTTTCGCCGATAAGAGCTGTGGCAAAGCCCTTCGGAAGCCGGAATTCCGGTACATTGAGAATAAAGTTTTTGTATTTCTTAACTATGTTTTTTGCCTCGATAACTGTGTCAAAGTTCATGTCCGTTCTCCTTTATTCAATGATGTTCAGCAAAGTTTTAAGTGTCATTACAAGTTCTTCGTTGCTCATACCCGCAACCTTGGCTGCATCTATGGCTGCAGCCAGAGAATCTTCAACTTTTCTCAGGTGCTGTTCCTTAAGCATCTCACTGTCCTGCGCGTTCACATAGAACCCTTTTCCCTGGGCTGCGGTCACAAGGCCTTCAAGTTCAAGCTGTTCATATGCTTTCATAGTTGTTATGACGCTGATCCGCAAGTCTTTTGCCAGCTCTCTTATGGACGGCAGGTACTCTCCCTGTTTGTACTTTCCCGCAAGGATGTCTGTCTTAAAGGCATCTGCTATCTGTTTATATATTGGGATCCCACTGTATTGAGATATTATCAAAATATCAGCTCCTTTCGGTATAAATATCGGTTTTGTCAGTGTTTTGGCATGTTCCGGATATTTTTGATTCATCGGATGTGTCGCATAACTGTTTATGTGTTATATATACACCTATTACAGTTTGATGTCAACAGTTTTTTTAAAAAAATATTCAAAATCGCAAAAAACGGCCAATATACGCTTGACTTCGCCGTTCGGCTAAATTATAATAAATCTGTGATCATTTAGCCGTTCGGCTAAAACCGGCCTTTTAAAAGGGGTTTTTAGCCGTTTGGCAAAACACGTTAAATCTTCTTAAATTATTCTTTCGGAGGACCACATGAAGATATCCGATTCCAAATCTCTTGGCGGTGCCATACGCATGCGCCGCAAACAGCTTGGCTTTACGCAGCAGTACATTGCCGATTTTACCGGATTGAGCGTAAGCTTCCTTTCCGAGCTCGAAAACGGAAAACCCACCGCAGAACTTGAAAAGACCCTTAAAGTTGTCAATCTCCTCGCTCTTGACCTTTCTGTCGAAGCAAGAGGATAAGTAAAGGAACGATCATGCCATTTGAATTAAAAGTACAGATAGAGATCAACGGCAAGTTTGTCGATGCCGGCATAATTACCGGCAACACATATAAGGATGCCGTTTTCTCCTATAACGAAGCATATGCGGAAAGCCCGGAGCTTCGCCCCGTTTCAATGAGTTTTCCAAAGAATGTACACAAGTTTACACCGGAAGCAACGGGCAACTTTTTTGAAGGTCTGCTTCCGGAAGGCTTTACGCGCCGTTTTATCGCAAAGACCCTTCATGCGGACTCTTCCGACTATATAGCTATTCTCCGGGAACTTGGCGGCGAATGCATCGGCGCCATAAAGATCGTTGATGAAACCCGTGAGGATCAGCCTGCGGGCTACAGAAGGCTTGCTGCAGACGAAGTACGCGCTCTTGCCGCGGAAGGAGCAACACGCTCAGTGGAACTTGTCGTAAAGTCGCATCTCTCGCTCACAGGAGCCTCCGGGAAAGCCGGTCTTTACTATGATGCTCCCACGAATACCTGGTATCAGCCGGTGGGCGACGCACCAAGTACGCATATCGTAAAGCAGAGCCATATCCGTCTTGACAATATCGTCGCAAACGAGCAGCTTTGCATGCAGACCGCTGAGCGCCTCGGTATCACGGTTCCGCCGAGTTTTATCCTTAACACTGCGGAAACAGGCGAGCTTAAAGGCGGCAATACCTTAGATCCTTTACCTGACGGCTCCGTCCTCTTTGCGACCAAGCGCTACGACAGGATCTTCCCGGAAAGCAGCGCGGATACCGTTGCCGGCCTTCCCATCCCCCGTCGTCTCCACCAGGAGGATTTCGCCCAGGCCCTCGGCATTTCTGCAGCCGACAAGTACGAAAGACCCGGCCAGGACTATCTTCAGAAGATATTCCGATGCATCCTCTCGTACTCCGCGAACCCCATGGCGGACGCGCTTGAGCTCTGGCGCCTCTGTATCTTCAACTATTTTGTCGGAAATACCGACAATCACATAAAAAACATATCTTTACTGTACAGTGAGGACATGAAATCGATCCGCCTTGCACCGGCTTACGATATTGTAAGTACCCTTGTTTACTCTTCCGGAACCGAGGAGATGTCTATCGCCATCAACGGGAAGACCAATATCAACAGCATAGGCAAGAACGATTTTCTTGCCGAAGCAAAGAGACTTGGCATGGGACGCGGCTTCATAGCGGATATCTATGATGAAATGAGTGAAAACTTTAAAGACGCCGTCCTTTCGACCGCAGAAAGCCTCAATTCCGCAGGTTATCTCGCGGCGCCGTCTCTTGCAGGAAAGATCATCTCAAGATACGAGGAAAACAGCAAATAATGAATCAGAATGTCTCTTCACCGGTCCGTAGCACAAAAAAAGGAAAGCGCCTGCCCTTACGGCTCATTGCGCTTTTTCTGATAACGATAGTTTTGTTTTACCTGCCGGCCTGCGCGGAAACAGTACCCGCGCCTAACGAAAACAGCTTAAAAGTCACATTTATCGACGTAGGAAAAGGTGACTGCATATTGATACAAAAGGGCAATTCCGCAGTTCTTATCGATACGGGATACGACGCGACCTCAACGACCGTACTGTACTATCTGCAGGAGCATGGCATCGAGGCCCTCGACTGTATGATCATCACCCATTATGACAAAGACCATGTGGGCGGTGCGGCTTATCTTGCAGAGAATCTCGAAATAAAGAAGATCCTTCTTCCCGGCTACGAGGGTGAGAGCAAGTTTTACAGCAGCCTGATGGATGTCATTGCTAAAAATGGCATTCCCGCGCAAATGATCACCTCAGATCTTTCTTTTGCCCTTGAAGACATTAATTACACCGTTTTTGCATCAAATGTCGGATACAAGGCCGGAGAAGACGGCAAAGAGGGGAACGACAACGACTGCTCTCTTGTGATCGCAGTAACTTACCTTGAAGACTCTTATCTCTTTGCTGGAGACATAGAAAAAGCCGGCATCAAGGCTTTCTTAAAAGCCCATACCGGCAAATGTGATGTTTTAAAGCTTCCCCACCACGGTTCGCTCGAAAAGAACACGGAAGACCTCCTTGAAGCAACAGAGCCCCGCATCGCCGTTATAACAGACAGTACCGGCGAGCCCGCAAGCAGCGATCTGCTGGTATCCTTGAAAAGCGACGGCATCACTTGCTACCGTTCTTCCGTCAACGGAAACATCACCGTAACAAGTAAGGGTGACGGGGAATACAGCATTTCTACGGAGAAATAAACTATCAGCACAAACCGGATCATCAGCTGCCGGTTCAGCCGCTGCATGGAGATTATCATGAATAAAAAAACAGTTATCAAAAGGCTCCTTCCATTCCTTTGGCTCATTGTCATCTGGGGCCACAGCTTAATGCCCTCCGATGTTTCCGGCGGCGAGAGCAACTTCGTAACACAGATCCTGATAAAGCTCCTTCCCTTCATCAAGAACGCGGAGCAGGCAGAATTCTTTGTGCGAAAAGCTGCGCACTTCACGGAATTTGCCATACTTGCGGTATTTATCGCCATTGCACTTTCTACCTTTGTTAAGCCCGGCTTCAAGTTTGCGATGAACACCATTCTGGCCGGCCTCTTCGCGGCATTTATGGATGAAACCATCCAGCTTTTCGTGGAAGGACGCTCCGGTGAGATCCGGGACATGTGGGTGGATCTTGCGGGTGTGTGTCTTGGGACTCTCATCATGACTCTTATCTTAAAGCAAAAAAAGGCGGCACCTTAAGATGCCGCCTTTTAATGTATCCTGTTTTATCAGAACTTTCCTGCCTTTGCAGCTTCTTCGATGGAAACTGCGGTGGAAACGGTCATACCAACCATGGGGTTGTTGCCTGCGCCGATAAGACCCATCATCTCAACATGTGCGGGAACTGAAGAAGAACCTGCAAACTGAGCGTCGCTGTGCATACGGCCCATTGTATCTGTCATACCGTAGGAAGCGGGACCTGCTGCCATGTTATCGGGATGAAGTGTACGGCCTGTGCCGCCGCCCGATGCAACTGAGAAATACTTCTTGCCTGCTTCGAGGCGTTCCTTCTTGTAGGTACCTGCAACGGGATGCTGGAATCTTGTGGGGTTGGTGGAGTTACCG
>JAEEGL010756118.1_pt1 | contig 73475 bp, 63 predicted proteins | sample 9134231 | NCBI WGS metagenome assembly JAEEGL01 (sample SAMN16246548, study PRJNA631951) | gut metagenome | biome: gut microbiome; feature: rumen; material: fiber-attached | host: Bos | place: Iran: Karaj | collected 2018-10 | reverse complement strand
TTGTCGAAATCGTCGATCAGCGTCAGGTAGCTGAAAAACTTGCGCTGCATCGCGGCTTCCGACAGTTTCCCTTTCTTTTTCAGTATCACGTTTTTTATCGCTTTCGGGGCGAACGTGAACCACAGCTTGGGATGGCGGTTCATGCACCAGATGCAGAAACCTACAGAACAGTCCGACGGGAATATCGTTCCGTCAAAATCATATACGTTCATAACATTATTCCTCTTCTTGTGTTCGTGAGAAACGTATCATATTCCGGTTATATCCGGTGGTCACAAGATACGCTTTTTCATCATGCGCCTGCATCAGACCACTTAATATGAATCCGCTCAGTCCCTTGATCTCGGCGTCCGGATCGGTCAGATCGAACAGTTTTCCCGAATCGCGCTCGATGATCAGAACGCGATCGTCTTCAAAGAAAAGCGAAAGCTCGATCAACACCGGCTTTTTCGACTGTTTGTTGACGTCGAGAACGGTCAGCCCGATCTCTTCGGTAAACAGCGCCGCGCGATTTGCCGTATCTTTTGTGTATCCGTGCGAGAGCAGGCTTTCCGCGACTTTCTCCGATAACGCGGACGCGGAATCCGGCGTAAGTACGTCGTCTAAAACGATTATCTCCGACCCCATATTTTTTAACAAAAACGGGAAATTATCCTTACCGAACCGCAGATACACAAACAGAAACGCGCATATAAGCGTAAGCACCGGAGCGACTGCAAAGCCCGCCCACAATCCGTTTATGCCGAAAATGACGGAGCCGAGTATCGGAAGAAGGACGTAAAGCAGACCGTTCTGGAAGCAGGCGATGCAGGTCGCCATGCCGATGCGGTCTATAAGCATATAGTATGATGTGGTAAGCGACACAGTACTGCAGAAAATGAACCCGATACATACGATACGTACAGCCGTTACCGCCGAATCAAGCGCTTCGCCTCCGGTCACGCCGAACAGACCGCAGAACTGCTTTGCAAATATCATGATCAAAAGGGTCGCGGCGGCGCCTTCTATTATCGCGGCTTTTACGCCCGATCTCATAACTCTTTTTATGAGCTTGTGATTCTTTTCGCCGAAATAGGTTCCGATAAGCGGCTGCATCGCCATTCCGACGCCGTCCATAACGACTCCGAACTCGATAAGACTTACGACAACGGCGAGCGCGATCAGACCTGTATCGCCGTAATTACGCGAAATAAAGCCGATCATAACGTAATCCATCAAGCCCCAGCAGATATATACGGAGGAATCGACGATGCTGTATCTTGACGTTAAAAGGAAATCCTTAAAGGACAGATGCCACACGAAGTGCAGCGTGTTTTTCTTTCTGAAGTAGTGGATGAAACAGGTAAGTATACCGAGGCTGTTGCCGATGACAGAGCCTAAGATGATACCCGTCATACCGAGAAATTTTGTAAGTATGATCGAGCAGAGGATATTGCCGCCTATCTGAAAACCGTAACAGATATTGTTGATCAGCTCGTCCCCGTCGCTGTATACCATCTGTTCAAGATAGAAGATAACGATGGTAAGAAACGCATTTATCGGGACAAAACGGTAGTATTCGAGCGCTCTTTGAAGCGTTTCTCCCGTGATTCCGCTGACGCTGAAATATGTGTTTTGAAGCAGGAAGATCAAAAGCGCGGATATAAGCCCTATACCGATGCTGATGATGAGCCCCTGTCCGTATATCTCGTCGGCGCGGCGCTTTCTCATGGCTCCGACCTCGCGCGTGAAGACGATCCCGACGCCCGTTGAGACGAGATCTCCGAAGAACGTTACAATGGCGGTGACGGGCGTAATGGCGTTGATTCCGGCGACGCCCGACGCGCCGATAAAATATCCGGCGATTATGCTGTCGGAGAGCAGCATAAGATACATTACCGCTTTGGTAAACGTGCCGGATATCAGCATGGAGCTGAATTTCTTTTCACAAAAGCCTTTCATTATGAGTTCCTTTGATATCAAATTGTTTATTTTGCATCAGAACGTTTTGGCAGTCTTTATTGCTTCACGCCGTCTGTGCTTTGCTGTATCTGATATTATAAATCATATATTTACAAAAATCAATATTATTTTCAAAATAATTTTCTGAAAACAAGGTGTTCCGTTCCGGAACAGTCCTTGAAATTTTATCAGAAATATATAAAGCTCTGCGAAAAAAATAAAAAATGAGATTAAAAAACTGAAAAACATAACAGCAAGCTGCGTGAATAATAATACGTAAAAACCGAATAAAACAAAAGAAAACGCGTATAAATGCAGAACAAATGCATAAATACGCGTTTTTTGCTGGTCGGAGTGAGAAGATTTGAACTTCCGGCCTCTTGGTCCCGAACCAAGCGCTCTACCAAACTGAGCCACACCCCGTTTTTTCGTGCGTGATGAATTATATCACACATTCGGGGATTTGTCAAGAGTTATTTTGAAAAAGAGCGGTTTTTTTGCGTTATAAATTACATTGAAAAGTCGAATTTGTAAGCCTCTGCGTCAGATAAAGCGTATTTTCCGTCCGCATTTTTGACGAGCACGCCCTCGGTAAGCAGCTCTTCCATGAGCGAGCGTGCGTATTCCACGCCTATCATGCCGCCCTCGTAAAACGAGATATCGACGAAAACGGGCTCCGCTTTGCCGCGCTGTTCAACCCTCAGCCGGTCGATCAGACGGCGCTTCTGCTCAAATCTGACAGGGCGGCTCCTCTGCGGCGCTCTCAGTTCGTTTTCGCGGCAGAATTCCGACACTCGCTCAAACGCCGCGCGCGCCTCGACCTGCCCCCACAGCCCCGTTACGCAGTTGTACTCCGGTATCTCGCAGTCAAGCAGATCGATCCTTTTCTGCAGCTCGTCCGCGCCCGCGCCGTTTTGCTTCATTTCCTTTATTATATCAAAATCGCGGCAGAATCCGGCGTACTGCTTTATCTGATACAGATGCGGCAAAATGAGCCTGTAAAGCTGTTTTCTCTTAAGCGGGAACGCGATTCCGTCCGTCGGCTCGGGCTCGTTTATCAGCTCTTTCAGCGCAGTTATCGCGCCGTCCGCGCGGCTTAAAACGGTGCCGTTATAGTGCTTCAACACGTAGCCCGGCTCCGTCCACCAGTAGCTGTCCCAGCTGTCGCCGCTCCGCGCGTCGCGTATCAGCTCAAGCACGGATACGAGGCGCTTTTCGTTCTCCTTATTGCTTCCCGTCACGGCGCGCGCGGCGTCACGCAGAAGCCTGTCCGGGTCGTCGTCCGGATTTACGAGCAAATGCCCGGCGGCGTAAAGCGAAAAGAAGTTCAGAATATGATATGCGTCCGTCTCGCTCCAGTACGACGGCGCCATAACACAGTCCGCCTGCGCCCGCGTCTGATTGAAAACGTCCTTTAACACGCGGTTGTTAACCGTCATCAGCGCCAGTTGGTCCGTCTCCATATCCGCGGTGTACCAGCCCCACGAGCCGAGGTCGCAGCCGAGCTTTTTCACACCCTCGCGAAACGCGGCGCGCTTTCCCTGCTGTCGCCAAACGGGCAGAAACGGCAGCTCCATAAGCATCACGTCCTTCATCCCCGCGTTAACGAGCGCCTCGGGATAGCCTTCGGGACAGCCCCACGTGTCGACGGCGGTTTTGATTTTCGGATTTTTCGCCTTGAATTTCGATTCAAGCAGCTTGAAAAAATATATTATGCTTGGTATATCGGTCAGGTTTCCGGGATCGAAAAAGTGAGCGATAAGGCGGTCGGCGTACGGCGCCAAATCGGCGTAAACGTCGTAATATTTGTTGAAGACCGCGCGGACGCGCTCGTCCTCGTACGCCGGTTTTGATCTGTCGGCGTTTTGATAAACCGCGTCCGGCTCTGCCCAACCGTGACCGGAAAACTCCGCTGCCCAGCACCAGACGGTGAATTTCAGCCCGATTGCATGGCAGGCGTCCGCAAACGCTTTGAATTTGTCGTGTACGTTCTCCCAGCCGCCCGACGCGCGCCACGCGGCGCAGATGTCCATGACCTGAACGCCGGTAAAACCGCATTCCTTTAGCATTACCGCATAGTTTTTAAGCTGCCGCGCCGAAAGACACATAAAGTCGTTAATAAGCGACACGTTCATGTTGCTTACATACCCGCGCATATAATCGAATTTCCAGGTACATACCGTAGCCTCCCGCTCCGCAATCCACGGGTTTTCCTTTGAATACATAAAACCGCTCCGTCGTTTTTTCTTTATTATAGCACAAGATTTTTATAATGTCAATATCGTTCGCCGCCATGCGCATTCGGGCGCTTCCCCCCATAGCGTGAACCCCACCGCTCTCCAGTTCGCGGCGGGGAACCCCTTGGCGCCGAATGTGACGTTCCGCTTTGGCGGAACGTGAATCCGTATATGAAAATTACCGCTGACTATTGACAAGTCGGCGGTTTTTATTTATAATGGATTTATAAAAAAGCGGGAGGTCAAAATGAAATTTGACGACGGGTATTTGAGAGAGCGGGGGATTGAGTACGCGGCGGCGGTACCGTTTGAAAAATGCGAAATAATAAACGAAAGACGGCTCGGCGCGCTTGAAAAAAGCTTTACGCCGCGCTCCGTTATCGTTTTTCTCGTTCCGTATTACGTCGGCGAGGAGAAGCGGAACATTTCAAAATACGCCGTATCGCGCGACTATCACCTTTTTATGCGCGGGCTGTTTGATATGATATGCCCCGCGCTTTCCGAAAAATACGGCGGGAATTTCCGCGGAATGGCGGATTCCGCTCCGATAAACGAAGTCAAAGCCGCCGCGTACGCGGGACTCGGTATGAAGGGCGACAACGGTATGCTGATAAGCGGGAAATACGGCGCATACGTTTTTATCGGCGCCGTATATACCGACGTTTTGTTCGAAGACGGGGGCGACAAGTCTGAAGACTGTCTTCACTGCGGGAAATGCCGCGCCGCCTGCCCGAAGAAAAACGGGCGCGAGTGCCTTTCCGCGGTGACGCAGAAAAAAGGCGCGCTTTCGGATGAGGAAAAGGAATACGTGCTTGAATACGGCTCCGTGTGGGGCTGCGATATCTGCGCCGACGTCTGCCCGTTTTCAAAAAACGCGGTAAAGAACGGCGCAAAAACGCCGATAGATTTCTTTTACAAGGACAGGACGCCGTATCTGACGTCCGATCTGATAAACGGTATGACGGAGGATGAGTTCAAAGACCGCGCCTACGCGTGGCGCGGCAAAGCCGTGATAGAACGCAATCTCGGATTACTGCAAAACAAAGAGGGGAAAAATGAAAATGGAACGTTATGATATGAAAAAGTGGTTTGCCGACGCGAAATTCGGCATGATGATACACTGGGGGCTTTACTCTCTGCTCGGAGGCGAATGGAGAGGGCGCCGTATGGATAATTATATCGCGGAATGGGCGCAGCAGTATTTCCGTATTCCTCTCCGTGAGTATAAAAAGCTTTGCCGCGCGTTTGATCCGGTATATTTTGACGCGGAGGAATGGGTGCTGACGGCTAAGCGCGCAGGCATGAAATACGTGGTATTCGTCTCAAAGCATCACGACGGGTTTGCGATGTTCAAGTCCGCGGTCTCGGATTATAACATAGTTGACGCCACCCCGTTCGGGCGCGACGTCGTCGCGGAGCTTGCCGAAGCCTGCGGAAAACACGGCTTGAAGCTCGGTTTGTATTATTCGCAGGACCTCGACTGGGAGCATCCGCACGGCGGCGGTTATACAATGGGTAAGGTCTGGTGCGATAACGCCGCGTATCTTACGAACAACTGGGACTATCCCGACGATAAGCATAAGGATTATTCTATCTGCTTTGAAGAGAAGATAAAGCCGCAGGTCAAAGAAATTTTGACAAACTACGGCGATCTGTGCCTTATATGGTTTGACGTGCCGGTGACTTTGACACCGGAGCAGAGCGACGAGCTGTATAACATGGTGAAATTCTATCAGCCGGACTGCCTTGTAAATTCAAGGATAGGAAACGGGTGCGGCGATTATGAATCGGCGGAGGACAATTTTATCCCCGATGAGCACAGCACGGGGAAGCTGTATGAGTCTCCGTGTACGATGAACGGCTCGTGGGGATATAAATACTACGACTGCAACTGGAAACCGGCGGAGGAAATAGTGCGGCTCAAAAACAAGCTGAACGGAATGGGCTGCAATTATCTGTTGAACGTCGGCCCAGATCATCTTGGAAGGATCCCCGCGCCGTGCGTTGATATTCTGCGCCGGGTGGGAGAGGAAAATCGGTGAAAGAAAGGAACTTTTAAAAAAACGATAATCCCCGTTCATTCTCGGACGGGGCTTTGTCTTTGGTGGCTCCCCGCCCCCCACTTCCGCCCCCAAGCCCCCGCCTCCCCCCGAATTATCGGGGCTTTTGCAGCGTCAGCTGCGCGCGCGGGCGTACCCCCCTCTCGACCCGCGCGCCGCCCCGTCAAAGATGGAGGGGAACAGGGGGTTTGGGGGTCGGCGAGGCGCAGCCGAGCCATGAGGGGTGGGCGACCTCCAAGAACAGCCGCGACACGGCACCTTAATAAAAAACAGACTGATTTTGTGTCAGCCTGTTTTATATCCGCCTTTGTTATTTACCCTTTTTCTTCATCTTCTCACTCTTTTTTCTGTGGAAGATGAAGGCGCCGACGGCTATTGCGGCGGCGAGGACGACAGCAGCGGCGGTGTAGAGCACGGGCATAAGTACGTTTTGTTTTTCCTCTTTTTTCGTCTCTTCCGTTTCCGCTTCCTTGTCTGTTTCCTTTTCGGTCTCTTTTACCGTTTCGGTCGTTTTCTCCGTTGTTTCCTCAGCCGGCTCCGTTACCGTATCGGTCGTTTCGTCCGCGGGCTCGACCGTATCCGTTTTAAGATTTTTAAACAATTTTATCTGCTCCTTCAATATATCGTAGTAGAAGGTACCCGATTCCTTTGACGGCTCAAGGTCCTTGTTTATCTCCTTTGTCGGCTGTTCGCCTTTGGAATACTCGTTCCACGTTGGGCAGAGGACTATCTGCGGACCGAACTCAAGGGCTCTCGCCCACATTTTAAGAAACGTTTCGCCGTCTTTGCGCTCGCCCGCGGGTATATATCCGTCCTGTCCCTCTCTGTTCTGAGATCTCCACGCGGACTGTACGGTCATGCATTCGACAACGTCGCCGTTTACGGCGTAGCATTGCTGTTCGCGCTCCTCCCAGCTCCATATCGGCTGTGTTGCCGCGCGCGTTTTTTTGTTATACATACTCTGCTGACCTATATATCCCGTCAAAAATCTTACCGTAAATCTGTCGTCGTTCCACAGCTTTGCAAGCCTTGTCTGCGCAAGCGCGGGAGTGCCGAGATATACGACGAGAAGAGGTTTTCCGAGATACGTCTGATAAAGATCCTTATACTTTTCGTTTTCTATATATTCGCGGTAGACCTGATCCGCTTTCTTTTGCAGTCTGCCGTCGTCTATCGCGTCGCCGTCGCCCGGGCAGCCGATGAAAACGGCGATCTTCGGTGTTTTTTCAAGCTGAGACCAGCGTTCGAACATCTGCGTCGTGCCCATTTCTATAGTCTCAAAATCGTTTCTCGCTCTGCCGCCTCTGTAGTCCTTTTTGCTGTAGAAGTCGTAGTCAACGTTGTTCGACCAGTCGACGAGGACGAAATCGACGTTCGCGTCGTATAAAAGCTCCGCGTGAGCGTCGAGCGCCCACTCACAGTCGAGCGTCGTGTAATTTCCTATCAGAGGACGCTCCCAGCTGCTGCTGAAGCGGCTGTCGCCCTTATACATCCACGTCGAATAAGCGACGCCGACGAGCCTGTCCTCATACTCCGAGGCTTTGTATTTTTCGGGGCGCGTGCCCGCGAAATCCGAATAATCGCGGTTTCCCTTGCCGTATACCGCATCCTCGTACAGCGCGAATCTCGCGGCGTATTTGCTTATCGCCTCATCGTTCAGATTTATTGTGCCGTCGCCGTAGAGGGTGACGCCCGTGTTTTCGTCGTATACTGTATCCGTTTTTTTCTCAAGATCGGACAGCTTGCAGCCGTAGTATTTTGTAAAAACGGAGTAGTCAGGCGCGTCGCCGCGGTTAAACGGCTTGTCAAGATCGAACTTGGCAAGTCCGTAAAACGCGTATGAGCATCCGTCCTTGTATGCGATAAGCTTCATATTCGCCAACCTCGTATCGCTGATTTTGAATTCAGTCTCATCCACCGTCTCCTTGCCGTTTATACGGAGCGTAAACGACGCGCCGACGAGATCCTCCGTGGTACCGTCCTCATATCTTGCCTTTATGACTATATCGTATTCACCCGCCTTGAGCTTATCTATCCCGAGAAGCTCGCAGGCGTCGTCATCCTTGCCGATACCGGCGTGTACGCCGAGCGACGGATCGAGTCCCAATGAGTTTGCAACGTCCTTTCTGTCGCGGTAATTGTCTGCGCATTTATATTCCTTGCCGTCTACAGTGTAAAAAGCCTCTTTTAATCTGCTTTCGGTCTGTTTGTTTACCGCCCAGCCGAGAAGATACAGATGATCGCCCTCGTCTATCGTAACGTAGGACGCCATAACGTTTTTGCCGTTCACTTTTTTGTCGTTCAGAAGCAGTCTGTCATAGCTCGTATCTGCGGATGCGGAAACGCACAGAGCGGCAATGAAAACGAGGACGAGAAAAACAGTAAGCAGTTTTTTCATAAAAGCACCTCAGTCTCTTCTAAAAGGACTGTCCTCGTCCTCGCAGAATTCAAGTATATCCCCGGGTTGACATTTCAGCTCGCGGCATATCGCTTCAAGCGTGGAGAAGCGTATTGCGCGCGCCTTGTTAGTTTTTAATATGGATAAATTGGCCTGCGTTATCCCTATCCTCTGAGCGAGCTCGCCCGAGGACATTTTTCTTTTTGCAAGCATAACGTCAACGTTTACAACTATCATGATATCACCTCTATACCGTAAGGTCGTTTTCTTCTTTTATGTCCACGGCTTCATTGAAAAGATTTTTGACGACGCGCGTCATAAGTCCTATGAAAGCCATTGAAAATGCCATTACGAAAGAAAACGTTATGAAGAAGCCCAAAACGAAGAACAAAGCGCTGACGGCAAAACAGCACCAGCTTATGTATCTGCAGTATTTTACGTTCACACGGTCGAAGACGACGTTTTTCCTTACGTTGAACAGGATCCGCAGAAGCAGATACGAGATAAGGAGCGTCGGTACCGCGCAGCCGTACAGGCAGACGTAAAGCGCCGTTCTGACGCCGACCTGTTCCTGATACGCGTCGCCTAAGTACATTCTGACGAAAAACGGAAGGAGCACGCACGACGCTATGACGAGCGCCGTGAACACGAACGTCCCGATTATTGAGATGAGATTTGATTTATACTTGTTATACATTCTCTTTTTTCTCCTTTTTCTCTATTCTTTTTTTCGCGGTCTCCAGATCGTCAACGTACATTTCGGTCGTTATACTGTTTGCGGCTATGAGATCGAGTATCGCCTTTACTGTCTTATCCATACGTGAGTTTTCGCGGTAGTCTGCGGGCGCTATGTGACCCGCTCTGCCCTGAGCTATCAGCTTATCAGCCTCTCCGCCCTCGTCCTGATAGACGGCTATGCTGTGACCGCCGCTCGTCTTTACGAGCTTCATGCAGGGGACGTCCGTCAGTCCGTCGCCCACGTATATCATATTTGAAAACGGTATGCGCTTTTTCTCCTCAGGCGTTGATTCGTTGAGACGCCTTGAATCCGTAACGTCGAGCACCTCTTTATTGATCCTGTATATGAACTGCGTCTTTGAGGTGTAGTTGACCGCCATGGAGGGCCAGACAGCCTCCCCGTTTTCGTCGTAGTAGAATTCCGCGGCGTAGATGCGCCGGAATTCGTCCGCTATCTGCGTTCCCTCTATTATCTCCTTAATGCCGGAGGATATTACGTAGTGCTCTACCGTAAGACCGACGCTTCTTCCGTATTCGTTGATACGTGAAAACCATTCCGTCACTCCCGGGAAAAGCTTGACGTTTTTGCCCGAGGCGCGGAACATATCCCGCGTCAGCGTTATGTTTTTCTCCTTTGCCATTTTCACCATATAATACATATACGCGAGTATGGAATCCATATTGTTCGCGTGCATAAGATCGTTGCACCTGCGCCAGAATTCCTCCGCGGGCATACCTATCTCGGGTGAGAAGGCGTAATCCTGCATATCCTTAGGGGACAGCGTGCGGTCAAAATCATACATTATCGCCGCTATTCTGCTCATTTGTACCCTCCGTTTCAGCTGAAGCCGGCTGCGCCGCCACCGGCTGTTTTTTGCGCTTTTTGAGTATATCTATCACGGTCATATAGACCTGTTTTCCGTTTATGATGAATATCACGGCGGCGATCGCTGCGGATATCAGCGTACCGTAGCTGACCTGCGACACGGTGATTATGCCCTGAGTCAGAAGCAGAGCCGTGTTCGCAGCCGTGAAAAGCAGCTTTTCCCTGTATCCCACAAGAAGCCGCGAGCGGTATGTGGTGACGAAATACACCGCCATGTAGCTTAACATCGTGGCTATCGCCGCGCCCATCGCTCCTTTTGTTCTTATCAGTATGAAGTTGAGTATAAGGTTGACCGCCGCGCCGCTCACCGCGCAGATCAGCGAGTTTACGCTCTTTTTCTTGACGATGTATATGACGGCGACAAACGAGGTTATACCCTCGAAAATACACGCGACGGTAAGATAAGGCATGTATTCCCACGCATCGTAGAATTCGTTCTGCAAAAGTATCCTCGCCGCGACCCGGCAGAGAAGCACAATTAGCGTGCCGACGACAAACATGACGGATTTGAAGCCGTCGAATATCTGCGTGAAGAACGCGCCCCACTTCTTGCCCGCGTTTTCCTCATAAACGAGCGACATCTGCCACACGTTTATGAAAATGCCCGTGACCGTTATCATAATGTTCGGTATCTTGTACGCCGCGGCGTAAACTCCGTTCGCGCTCTCGCTCACCATATACGTTATCATGAATCTGTCGGACATATTGACTATCCACCAGCATATCGTTGTCGGTATGAGAGGGACGGAGAAGAGTATCATTTCCCTGAGTATCTTTTTCGTTATCCTCTTCGGCTCTATATAATCGAGCAGATCGCCGAATATGACCATATAAAGCACCGCGACAAAGTCGCCGCAGATGTTTGCGAGCAGATAACCCGTTATACCGAGCCTGAAAACGAGCAGGAAAAGAATGTTGAACAGAAGATTTGACGCGGTGCAGATTATGCCTTTTATCGCAAACGGCTTGACCTCGTCCATACCGCGCAGAAAACTGCCGCAGATGGTATTCAGAGCGAACATAAAGACGTACATACCGAGAAGCAGTATGTAGTCCGACAGCCTCGGAAGAAGCCTGAGCAGTGGCGAAATAAGTACAAAAAACGCCATGCCCGCGAAAAGCATGGTAAGCCCCGCCGTGAAAACTGCGGGGCGGTCTTTTCTTTTTCCGTATGAGAAACGGAAAACCGCCTGCGATACGCCGAGCGTAACGACGGGGAAGAGCAGATTTGAAAAATCGCCGACAAGAGAGGCGATACCGTATTCACCCGTCGTAAGTACGGAGGAGTAAAGCGGCAAAAGCAAAAACACGAGCAGCTTTGAAAGCACCTCGCCTATGCCGAGTATGGATGAGTTTTTAAGTAGTTTTTTGTATTTGCTCTCCGCCATTTTTCCTTTTTTACTTCTTTATGCTCTTTAAAAATTCCGTCATCGCATAAGGCGTGCGCAGATCCGCCACCGCCTCGTCGGGAATGGATATGCCGAATTCATCCTCCGCGTTCATTATTATCGTGACAACGGATAAGGAATCCGCACCGAGATCCTCTATAATATCCGCATCGTCGGCTATGGAAGCCGGGTCTATATGAAGTTCGTCCGCTATAAGCTGTTTTACCTGATCGATCATTATATCCACCTCTGTGTCGTTATTTGTAAAAACACTATATCAAATAACGCGCGCGCTTTCAATATATTATTGTAAATTTTTTATATTTTATCGAAAGTTGAGGATCTTCATATTATAAAATGATAAATACCGCGTCTTTCTGTCAATAATGCTGTAAGAGGTGAGCGCATGGATAAGGATATAAAAACAAGCGCGGGAAAAATGGACGCGCTTCTTCACGTAAGAGAAAATTTCGATATAGTGCGGCGCGACGTAACGGTATGCGGCAAACGGTGCGCCGTTTATTTCATAGACGGACTGACGAAGGACGATACCGTCCAGCACGTTATTGACACGCTGATACAGAGGCAGGAAAAGGCGGCGCCGGATATGAACGCGCTTTTGTCGCTCTGCCGCGCGTGCATATCGTACGTTGAGGTGAGAGGCGTCACGTCGTACGGGGAAGCGGCGGACGAGCTTTTGTCCGGCGTCACGGTCATGCTTTGCGACGGCGTCTGCGGCGCGGTCTGTATGGACTGCCGCAAATACCCGTGCAGGAACGTACAGGAGCCCGAAAACGACAAGGTCCTGCGCGGCTCCCGCGTCGGCTTCACGGAAACGCTGAACGTCAACACGGCGCTGATACGACGGTATATAAGAACGCCCGATCTCACGATGGAGGCGCACAGGGTCGGGAATATATCGAAAACCGACGTTGTGATCTGCTATATGAAAGGAAAAGCGGATGAAAAATACGTAAGATCGCTCGGCAAAATGATAGATAACGTGCGTGTCGACGCTCTTGTCCTGAGCACGCAGTCGCTTGCGGAATGCCTTGTGAAAAAGAAATGGTACAATCCGTTTCCGAAAATAAAAATGACGGAGCGTCCGGACTGTGCCGCCGCGCATCTGATAGAGGGAAAAGCGGCGATCCTGACGGACAATTCTCCGGCGGTAATGCTTCTGCCGTCGACGATTTTCGATTTTATGCAGGAGACGGACGATTTTTATCTGCCTCCGCTCGTCGGAACGTATCTCCGATTTATACGCTGTACCGTTTTCTTCCTCACGCTGTTTCTGTCGCCCTTGTGGTATCTTCTTATCTCGTATCCCGAATGGATACCGCCGTGGCTCGATTTCATAAAGGTGCGTGAGCAGGCGGTGATGCCGATAATCTTTCAGCTTTTCGTCCTTGAATTCGCGGTGGACGGGCTCAAGCTGGCGGCGCTCAACACGCCGTCAATGCTGTCCGGCAGTTTTTCGATAATCGGCGGTCTGATCCTCGGGGATTTTGCCGTCCGCGTCGGCTGGTTCGTTCCGGACACGATATTCTATATGGCTTTCGTCGCCATAGCGAATTTCTCCCAGCCGTCTTACGAGCTCGGCTACGCGTTCAAATTCTTACGGCTGCTCGTGCTTTTCCTCACCGCGCTTTTCGGCGTTTACGGCTTTGTCTCCGGCTTTCTGATCTTCATCCTGCTCATAGTCACGAACAGGACCGTCGGCGGCAAAAGCTATCTCTATCCGCTCATACCGTTCAACGCCCGCGCGCTTTCGACTTTGATCATACGGAAACGAAAAAAATCATAATATTTTCTTTTTAAGCATTGATTATTATAAATTGATTTGATATAATATATCAAAATATTTAAAATAGGGTAATTATATGCTTTGTTCAAACGTCATCACTTATTTTGAAAACGGCGGCGCGGATGAAAGATTTGCGGCGCTTTACGGCAAAGACGCCGTAAAAAAACAGCGCGGCAGATACGCCGCGGCGGCAAGCGAATTTCTGAAGCTTTACGGCGACGGGGAATGCCGCGTACTTTCCGTATCGGGCAGGAGCGAGATATCGGGCAACCACACGGACCACAATAAGGGCTGCGTGCTCGCCGCGTCCGTCGACGTCGATATAATCGCCGTCGTAAAAAAGACGGATGAAAACACGGTACGCATAAAAAGCGAGGGCTTCCCGCAGGATCTCTGCCCGCTCGACGCGCCGGAGGCGGCGAAAAGAAAGAAGTATTCGTCCGGCTCAATAATCTACGGCGTGATCGACGGATTTGAGAAAAAAGGATATAAAACGGGCGGCTTCTGCGCCTACACCACGTCGACCGTTCTCAAGGGCAGCGGACTTTCTTCCTCTGCCGCGTTTGAGGATATGACCGGTTACATATTATCCGTGCTTTATAACGGCAATACCGTATCCGACGTTGAGATAGCCAAGATATCGCAGTATGCGGAAAACGAATTCTTCGGCAAGCCCTGCGGTCTTATGGACCAGGTGGCGTGCGCCGTCGGCGGCTTTGTTTACATAGATTTCGGCAAAGCCGAGCCGGAGATAACGCCGGTCCCGTTCGATCTTACGGCGGCGGGCTACGATCTCTGTATCGTCAACACCGGCGGCAACCACGCGGATCTTAACGAGGATTACGCGTCCGTCCCGGCGGAAATGAAATCCGTCGCGGCGCTGTTCGGACGCCCCGTCCTGCGCGGACTTACGGAGGACGATATAATCGAAAAACTGCCGGAGATAAGAGAAAAACTCGGAGACAGGGCGGCCTTGCGCGCAGTCCATTTCATACGGGAAAACGAGCGTGTGAAAAAACAGCGCGACGCGCTTTTATCGTCCGATACCGACGCGTTTTTGTCACTTGCAAAGCAGTCCGGCGATTCAAGCTACAAGTACTTGCAGAACGTATATACGACAAAAAATCCGTCCGAGCAGGGTCTGTCTCTCGCCTTATGTATGACAGAGGGCTTTCTTTCGGGCAAAAAAGCGGCGTACAGAGTGCACGGCGGCGGCTTTGCGGGTACGATACAGGCGTTCGTTCCGTCGGAGCTCACGGCGGAGTATAAAAAATACATGGAAAGAATTTTCAAAGAAAACTCCTGCTCCGTGCTTCACGTACGCGCGGAGGGAACAGCCGAAATAATATAAAAGGACCGTAACATGAGTAAAAAACAGAAAAAAGAAATGAACTGCCGCCTGGGAAAGGTCGGCGGTCAGGCCGTCATAGAGGGCGTCATGATGAAAAGCGGGGAGAACATGGCTATCGCCTCGCGTATGCCCGACGGCTCGATAAAGGTTACAAAGAAACAATTCATATCCGCAAGGCAGAAGCATAAAGCGCTCGATCTGCCCATTATACGCGGCGTCGTCAATTTCGTCGAGATGATGAAAATGTCATATACCACGATGGACGCGTCGACCGCGGCTCTCGGACTTGAGGAGGAGGAGCCGTCAAAATTTGAAAAATGGCTTTCCGAAAAGCTGCATTTAAAGATCACGACCGTCGTTATGGCGGTAGGACTTATCCTCGGTCTCGGGCTTGCCGCCGCGCTTTTCATATTTTTGCCGAGCGCGTCCGGCAAAGGACTTTCCGCGCTTTTCAGCTTTATCAGCGGCGGAAAATTCGTTTTGTCGGATCACAGGATACTGTTTTCTCTGATAGAGGGATTGATGAAGGTAGTTATTTTCCTTTTGTATCTGTCCCTCATCTCGCTTATGAAGGATATACGCCGCGTATTTGAATATCACGGCGCGGAGCATAAAGCCGTTTTCTGCTATGAGGCGGGAATGGATCTGACGCCCGAAAACGTGGCGAAATTCAAACGCTTCCACCCGAGATGCGGAACGTCGTTTATGTTCTTTATGATACTTCTGGGCATACTTATAGGCTGTTTCATACCGTCGCAGTGGCCTGCCGTTATCCGCTCGCTGACGAAAATCGCGCTTCTGCCGATCACGGCGGGTCTCGGGTATGAGATAATCAGATTTGCCGGAAGCCACGATAACTGGTTTATAAAAGCGATATCAGCGCCGGGACTCTGGGTACAGCGAATAACGACGAAGGAGCCGGATGAAAAGCAGATGGAGTGCGCGATAGCCGCGCTCAAATCCGCGATACCGAAGGAATTCCCGGGTTACGAGCCGTCACAGCAGTTCAAGTGGGAAACAAAGGCGAAAGACACGGCGGACGCTCCCGCCGCCTGCGTGAAGACCGCGCTTGCGATCAGGCACAGAGAACAGAGGGAAAACGCGCCGCACGACAGAGCCATCATGAAGAGGATGACGCGCGCGGAGCAGGTAAGATATAAACGCAAAAACAAATGACGTACGAATATTTGTACGGTGAGATAAAATCCGTTCTCGGCGACGGCGCCCGCGCTTACTGTCAGTACCTTTTGGATAAAAATCCGGAGGAGCTCTTATTCGATAAAAGGGAAGTCCCGGACGATCTGCTTTCAAAGCATGCGGAGTATTCGGAGCGGATAAGGACGGGCGAGCCGATACAATACGTTTTCGGCTACGCTCCGTTTTACGATCTTTACATAGACTGCGCGCCGGGCGTGCTGATACCGCGCTTCGATACAGAGATTTTGGCGGAGGAGGCTATAAAAACGCTGCCGGAAAACGCATATTTCGCGGATCTATGCTGTGGTACGGGCTGTATCGCCGCGGCGGTGCTGAAGCACAGAGAGGACGTTTTCGCCCTATGCCTTGACATATCGGACAAGGCGCTTGAATGCACCGAAAAAAATCTGAAAAAATACGGTCTGGAGGGCAGAGCCGAAACAAGAAAATTCGACGTTTTTTCAAGCTGGGACGGACTGCCGCCGCTCGACGCGATACTGTGCAATCCTCCGTACGTAAACGCAAAGGATATGAAGACCCTGCCGGAAAACGTTAAAAAGGAGCCTTCCGAGGCGCTTTACGGCGGAGAGGACGGGCTTGATTTTTACCGTGAGATAATCAAAAAATCAAAAAATCATTTTAAAGACAAAACGCATATCATATTTGAGATAGGATATGACGAAGCCGACGCTTTGAGAAAGCTGACAGACGGTAAGTGCGTAATAAAAAAAGACCTGTCAAACAACGACAGAGTCTGTATCATAAGAGGTTAGAATGAAGAAAAAGATCATATTGATATTCGGCGGCAGGTCCGCGGAGTACGAGGTGTCGCTGTTGTCCGTTTATAACGTGTCAAAGGCGCTTGACAGAGAAAAATTTGACGTTATAAAGATAGGAATGACAAAGGAAGGCGTCTGGTACAGCTATTACGGCGACGACGAGATGATAAAGAGCGGCGGCTGGTGCGGCGATACCGCAAATCTGCATCCCGTCAGCCTGATCATGCAGACGGGCATAAGAGAGGACGACACGGGCGTTATATTCGATAAAAGCATACCCGTTTTCCCGGTCGTTCACGGCAGCTACTGCGAGGACGGAAGACTGCAGGGCCTGCTTGATATGTGCGGCTTCGACTACGTCGGCCCCGGGACCGCCGCGTCGGCGATCTGTATGGATAAATACGTGACTAAGCTGATAATAAGCCACAGACATATACCGATGGCGGACTTTGTGCTGATACACAGAGGGAATGAAAACGAGGATATAATCGACAAGGTCGAGGCGAAGCTGACTTACCCCGTGTTCGTAAAGCCGGCGAACGCCGGATCGTCCGTCGGCGCGTCGAAGGTCAAGAGCAGAGAGGAGCTTTTGAACGCGGTCAACGAGGCGAGAAGATTCGACGACAAGGTGCTTGTCGAGGAATACATAAAGGGCAGGGAAATTGAGGTCGCTGTCATGGGCAACGACGAGCCTTTCGCCTCGCGCCCCGGCGAGATCTGCCCGAACAGCGAGTTTTACGATTACAATACAAAATACATAAACGACACGGCGACGTATTTCATACCCGCGGACCTTCCCGACGAGACAGCGGAAAAGGTGCGTTCATACGCGCTCAAGATTTACCGCGCCCTTTGCTGTAAGGGCTTGTCGCGCGTCGACTTCTTCGTGATAGACGGAGAGGTATATTTCAACGAGATAAACACGCTTCCCGGCTTCACGTCCATATCCATGTATCCGTCGCTTATGCAGGATCACGGCTTTACCTACGCTGAGGTCGTCGAGGAGCTTTTGAAATACGCAAAGGAAAATAAATAATGCCGATAGGGATCTTTGACAGCGGCTTGGGCGGGCTCTGCGCCTTAAAGGAGCTGCACCGCATACTGCCGAAGACCGATCTCGTTTATTTCGGCGACACGGGCAGAACGCCGTACGGCACGCGCTCGCCCGAAACGATAATGAAATACGCCGCGCAGGACGCGAGGTTTTTGCTCTGCCAAAACGTGTCTGCCATCCTCATCGCCTGCGGTACGGCTTCCACCGTCGCGCTGAACGCCCTTAAAATCTCGCTCCCCGTGCCCGTTTTCGGCGTCGTTTCAGCCGCGTCGCGCGAAGCGGCGGCAAGCACGAAAAACGGAAAAATAGGCGTTATGGGAACGGGCGCGACTATAAGCTCGGGCGTTTTTGAGCACGAGCTGAAGCTGATAAACGGTTCGCTTACCGTGACGTCCGTCGCATGTCCCTTGCTTGTTCCCGTTGTGGAATACGGCTTTGCGGACGACGAGATAGCGTACCTGTCAGTCAAAAGATATCTGCAGCCGATCGTCGACGCGGGCGCGGATACCGTTATTTTAGGTTGTACGCATTTTCCGATACTGATAAAAATGTTAAAAAAAGCCGCGCCGCACATAAACTTTGTCGATTCCGGCGCCGCCGCAGCGCGTGAGATAGCCGCCGCGTTTCCCGACGAAAAGGGAAACGGCGCGATACACTGCTGCGTATCCGACACGCCGTCAAACTTCAACAAGACCGCCCGTGTGTTTCTGGGCGAGGATCTGGATTTTGACGTTGAGAGAGTGGAGATAGAAAAGTATTGACCGTAGGGGCGAGCATTGCTCGCCCGCTTAAAGAATAAAGAAGAAATAATGTGTCGGCGGAGCCGACGAATTTGGGGGTGCCCACCCCTCACGGCTCGGCAAGCCTCGCCACCCCCAAACCCCCTGTTCCCCTCCCACAATCTCCAAAGAGATTGAGGGGGCGGGGCGTCGGGCGGTGTGTGGGGCCGCCGACGCGCGCGGCTGACGCCGCAGGATACGGAAATACAGGATTATAATAGGATTATGTTTGCATACAACAAAAATCTGTTTGATGACAGATGCGACCGTTTTATACGATTAAGAGAACAGTACAAGGATTCTTTTGATTTACTGTATAACAACGCTCTTAAGTCGGTTTGCAAAAAAGAATACGCAAAAGGCTGTTTTGCTCTGCATCTCGGGTATTATTCTCCGAGTTACGAGGAATTGTACGTAGGCGGTGTAAAACGCGGCAGGCTTTTAAAAAGCGGCAACACGAATTACGATTACGAATATTGGTTTGACGAATACGGTAAGATGATATGCAGTATTTTTCATACGGGCGGCGCTAAAGATCAAAAATACGATAAGTATTATGAGTTTTTTATATATAGTAACGGTAAGTGCGACGTATCCGTTGAATACTGTAAGAATTCCATATTAGGCATAAATTTCAATTCAGTTTCCGAATATAAAATCGACGGAACAAAACTGACAGAATATGATAGAGCAGTTTTTACGATAGATCAAAAACCGAATGAAATAAAAATAGAACAAAGCGAATTTGAAAGCGAACTGTTGTCCGCCGCGATGATAAGCGAATATTTCCCCACCGTAAACATCATAAAAAACCGGAAACTGACTTTTTACAGAAGTAATGACGGCATAATCGCAAAGTATCTTATTCAGGAGCTTGATACAAACGGCGATCCGGTGAATGACGGGTACGTTTATGACGTTTAACAGAGGCGCCGCCCCTGCTAAACAGACGATATATAAATCTGAAAGGATGAAATAAAATGAAAGAATACGGAAAAAAGACCTGGCTCATACCGGACTGTTTTTTGAATTCGGTATCCAAAAACGAGTACATGTCGCACGAGGCGATATGCGTTATCAACACGACGGAGCGCGACGCGCACATCGATCTGACGCTGTTCTACGAGGACAGACCGGTGAAGACCGGCTATTCCGCCGTCTGCGGCGCGATGAAGACGCATCATATCAGACTTGACAAGCAGGTTTCCGACAAGGGCGAGCTTATCCCGCGCGACACGCCGTACGCCATACTCGTTGAGTCGAGCGAGCCTATCGTCGTTCAGTACAGCCGCCTCGACACCTCGGCGGTCGAAATGGCGCTGATGACGACTATCGCGTACCCTGTCGACTAAATGAAATTTGCCGCAACGTGCCTTTTCGGGCTTGAAAAGCTGCTCGGGGAGGAGCTTGACGCGCTCGGTCTCAAACGCGACAAAACAATAGACGGACGCGTGATATTCGACGGCGAAGTATCGGATATCCCGCGCCTTAATATAAATCTCCGCTGTGCCGAGAGGGTGTATATCGTTCTCGGTGTTTTTCCGGCGCATAGCTTTACCGAGCTTTTCGACGGCACGCGCGCGCTTCCGTTTTACGATTATATAGGTGAAAAGGACGCTTTTCCCGTAAAGGGTCACAGCATAAAAAGCGCGCTTACGTCGATCCCCGACTGCCAGAGCATCGTTAAAAAAGCCGCCGTCGAGGCGATGAAGGATAAGTACGGCGTATCGTATTTTGAAGAAACGGGCGTTAAATATCAGATAGAGTTTTTCATCTTAAAGGATGAGGCGACGGTGATGATAGACACGTCGGGTACAACGCTGCACAAACGCGGCTACCGCCCCGAATCGAACGCCGCGCCCCTGCGCGAGACGCTCGCGGCGGCGCTCTGCAAGCTGGCGCACATAAGAGAAGACAACCTTTTCTGGGACCCGTTCTGCGGCTCCGGCACCATAGCCATAGAGGCGGCGCTTTTGATGAGCAATACCGCGCCGAGCTTGAACCGCGGCTTTATATCGCAGGAATATCCGTGGATAAAAAAGCCGGACTGGGACAGGGCGTACGAGCAGGCGCGCGATATGATAAAACGCGACTGCAAATTCGAGGCGTACGCGTCGGATACCGATCCCGACTGTGTGAGACTGACGGAGGAGAACGCGCGCCGCGCCGGCGTTTCGCAGTATATAAAAAGCTTTGAATACGACGCACGGAACGTGCAGACGTACGGGCGGCGCGGGACAATCGTGTGCAATCCCCCGTACGGCGAGCGTATGATGGATAAGGAAAGCGTCGAGGCGCTGTACCGGCAGGTCGGCGCGGCATTTTCAAACCTCGGCTCGTGGCAGATATACGTCATATCGTCGTCAGACGATCTCCCGCGCCTTTTCGGCAGACGGCCCGACAAGGTGAGAAAGCTTTATAACGGAATGATAAAATGCAATTACTACCAGTTCTACAAGCCAAAGGATAAATGATCGATAATAAACAAAAGCAAATGAAAACTGCAGCATCGTATTTCAGGAGGACGGTAAATTGAAAAAGCTCATATCATTGTTACTTATTTTAGCATCATTTGCGGCGGTGCTTCCCGGCTGTGTAAGCTCACAGGTCGGGACGACCGATACGGAAAAGGAAACGGAACAAACAACTGCCGCGATCGAAACAACTACGGAGGAAACAACGCAAATGATAACGACGAATGAAATAATAACCGCGCCGGACGAGGACGAGAGCCTGAACGTCTGGTACGCCCATTCGATTTCAAAAACGGACCCGGAAAAACCGGCGGACACCGGTATGCGTTCCTATACCGTCTATATGGCGAAAGCCGAGGTCGAGGACGCGCAGATAGTAATTTCGTCCGAGAACGCAAAAAGCGGTCTGTCCGTCGTATGCACGCCGTTGTCAAACGGGAACGGATACGAAATAGATACCGAGATATACCGCGAATATTACATAAAATGCGGTAAAAAGTACTATCCCGACCCGATAGCCCCGATGAACGAAACGACAAAGACGTTTGACGTGGAAGCGGGAAAATCGCAGGCCATGTTCATCCGTATGAAAACGGCGAAGGACACGCCCACGGGAGATTACGAGGGTGTCGTGTCCGTCAGAGAAGGAGAAAAGACGGTAAAACAGCTGCGTCTTTTCGCGCACGTATGGGATATAGAGCTGCCGGAGGTTCTTACGGGCGCCGCCGTTTCCGGTATGGGCAGCGGGGATATATACCGTTTCCACGACAATAACAACGGCACGGATTACTATAAGAAATATTACGATTTTCTGCTCGATTATCACGTTAACGCATATGAATTGCCGTACGACGTGCTTGACGAGCGCGCCGACGCGTATATGAGCGATCCGCGGGTTAAGTTTTTCAGACTGCCCTACATAGGCGACGACGCCAAAATGGTCGCGTGGTACAACAAGCTCAAGACGAACGAGGAATGGTTCAATAAAGCGTATTTTTACCCGTACGACGAGCCCGGTTCGGTCGACGCTCTGAATCAGATGGCGGGATACTGTGCGCGTATAAGACGGCTTTGCCCGGGTATAAAGATAGTCGTTCCGTTCTTCATGGACGTACAGTACGACGATGAAAGAGACCAGATCGCTTTCATGAGCGAGTTTATAGATATATGGTGTCCCAAAACGTTCTGTTATACCAAAACCGAGGACAGGGCAAACGGCAGGAAGCTTTTGTATAACGCAAAGCAGAGAAAGGCTTACCCGTATTTCGGCGACAGGATGAAGGAGGAGGCCGCGGGAGGCGATCAGGTCTGGTGGTACGTCTGCTGGGAGCCCGGAATACCGTATCTGAATATGTACGTCGATATGCCGGGTCTTTACAACAAACTGTTGTTCTGGCAGCAGAAGCAGTATGACGTAACGGGATTTTTGTACTGGTCATGCACGTTCTGGGAAAGAGTTGAAAATCCGTGGACGAATATGGCGACCGTAGGCAAGGATTACAGGACCGGTCAGACGTGGCTGTCGGAAAAGGTCTTCGGCGACGGATCGCTTTTATACCCCGGCTCCGTACAGGGCGTAGACGGCGCGTGCGGGTCTTTCAGACTTACGATGATACGCGACGGTATAGAGGAATACGAGATGCTCACGATGCTTGAAGCGGCGGCGGGCAGAGAAAAGACGGATGAGATAATAAAGACCGTATCCGAAAACATAGTAAACTTCACAAGCGACGAGGAAGCGATGGTCAACGCAAGGATAACGCTCGGCAATACGCTCGAAGCGGCGTTGAAAAACAAATGATAAAGCCCGAGATACTGTCACCCGCGGGAAACGCGGAAAAGCTGCACGCCGCCGTCCGTTTCGGCGCGGACGCGGTATATCTGGCGGGACTCCGCTTCGGTATGCGCGCAGGTGCGGGTAATTTCACGGCGGACGAGCTGAAAGACGCCGTACAGTACGCGCACAGCCGCGGCGTAAAGGTCTATCTTACGCTCAATACGATGCCGCGCGACGGAGAATACAGGGAGCTTGAAAGCTTTATTTCGGAGGTGAATGAAATAAAGCCCGACGCGTATATAGTCGCCGATATCGGCGTTATGCAGACTTTGCATGAGCTGTGTCCCGACGCCGTGATACACGTTTCAACGCAGACGAGCGTCGTTTCGTCAAAAACGGCGGAAACGTATATGAAGCTTTTCGGGGCGCGGCGTATAGTGCTTGCGCGCGAGCTGTCGCTGTCCGAGATAAAAGAGATAAGAAAAAACGTGAGCCGGGAGCTTGAGCTTGAGACCTTCGTACACGGCGCGATGTGCGTGTCGTACAGCGGGCGGTGCCTTTTGTCGAATCATTTTACCGGGCGCGACGGCAACAGAGGCGAGTGCGCCCAGCCCTGCCGCTGGAATTACAAGCTGTATAAGCTGGAGGAGAGCAAAGACGAAACGCGTCAGCCCGGCATAGAGCAGACGGAGGACGGGACTTTCATAATGTCCTCACGCGATATGTGTATGATAGAGCATATCCCCGAGCTTTGTGATGCGGGTATATCGTCGTTTAAGATAGAGGGCCGGATGAAAAGCACGTACTACACCGCCGCGACCGCGCTTGCGTACAAAAAGGCGGTCGACGCTTATACCGATTCGCCCGACGGCTATACGCCCGACCCGTCGCTTACGGAGCTTTTGCAAAGCGTTACGCACAGAAAATACGACACGGGATATTATTTTTCCGATCCGATGCGCGACGCCAAAACCGTGGACGAGCCCGGGTATATAACGGAGCGCCCGTATTTCGGAATAGTCACAGGCTACGACAAAGAGAGCGGTTACGCTGAAATAAAGCAGAAAAACAAGGTCGTCTGCGGCGACAGGGTCAGATTCCTCACGCCGTCCGGCGAAACGGAGCCGTTCCGGATAGAGGAGATCAAAAACGAAGAAAAAGAGAGCGTGATTTCCACGCCCCACCCGAAAATGATATTCTATATAAAAACCCCCTATCCCGTGGGAGAGGGAGATATATTACATTAAATGAAGACGCCGTCTGCGACGGCTAATGAAGAAATGAAGACGCTTCGCCAACGAAGAACAGCGAAGCGTTCTTTTCTTAATTCTGAATTCTGAACTCTTAATTCTCCAGCATCGCCGCGAGGTTTACAGCCGTTTCCCACGTGCGGTAAAGCGTTCCCGACTGTTTTCCGTCTCTTATATATTCGCTCCAGACGCCGAATTTATCGCGCATCGAGAGCATTTTTGATACGACCTTTTCGTTATATCCCGCAGCGTATAGAAGAAGCCCGGGCTCGTAGCCAACGATATCCGAGCGGTCTTCAAAGCCGGATATGATTTTTTCCGCAGTCTTTTTTATTATCTCTTTCGGTATCAGCTCCGACCCCGTGAATGCGGGACAGAGGACCGCGGCTTCCGTAACGTACCGCTTTCCGTACTCGTCGCCGTAGAAGCGCGGCGTTTTTTTGTTTATACAATCGGGGCAGACGTAATCTCCGTTTTCGTTTCTGAAACAGAGACCGAAACCGTGTCCGCACGCGCGTACGCCGTGACGGAAGCCGGGCTTGTATCCGATGTCCGGTTTATTTGCGTACAATACGCCGTCCTTTATAAAATTATTTATATAATTTTTTTCCGTTATTTCCGCGTCCGCTTTGATCTTTTCCGTAAGAGCGGCGTTTATTTTTACGTATTTTTGATAAGAAAGCGCCTTCAATATCGACTGATGATACAGCGCCGTCGCCTCGGCGGAGCCGTCGTTCAGCGCGGAACGCGGCATAAAGCCTCCGGCGACGTACGTTTCGTCGCCGTTGAACGGCAGAACGTCGCCGACAAGCGCCTCGTGCTGACTTGACAGACAGTATTCGATAAGCGAAGAGGCTTTTTCCAGAAGCTCAAAATCGCCCGTCGCCTCGTAATACCGGGCGAACATAAGGATCATATATCCCGTTATCTCGACCTTGTCGTTTTCGTGAACGTGAAAAGCGTACTCGACCATTCCCTGCGCGTTGTGAAATCTACCGTTTTTCTCAAATACGGAGATATAAAACTCAAGCAAAAGCTTTGCGCGCTCAAACGCGCCGCAAGCGAGAAGAAAGCGCAGAACGCCGTAATTGTCGCGCACGTAGCAGAGGTGGTAATTGTATCCCGCAAGAACGGAGCCGTTATAAGACTGCTGAGAAGCTATCGCGTCGTAACCGTCGCAGACCTCGTTATAATATTTTTTGACGTTTATCTGTCTTTTCGGCAGATCAAAGGCGGGTACAGGCTGTGATATAAGCTCAAAAACGTCCTCCGGCGTGTGCGAGAACGCGACGGATATAACGCAGTCGCGGCATATCACCGTAAACGCGGAGTCGGACGTTCTTATAAGCTCCGCGCCGCCGTAAAACCTGAAAGCCGCGTAACGCTTTTTTGAAGACGTATACGCCTTCGGTCTTCCGTCCTTATAAAAATCGTAGATATATACGGGCGCGCCCTCGTACGTTGTCGCGATATACGTGTTTTCATACGGCGTTTCCTGCAAGAGCGCGTTTTTTATCTCAAACGATATTTTTGCGCCGCCATTTACCGAGCGGTAAAAAACGCTTTTGTCTTCCGGCAGATGATCGACAATAACGCATTTATCCGATCTGTGCTCGTAATGTCTGTATGAGATCTTCTTTGTTTCAAAATCCCCGTCAACGGTCGCTGTAAAGCATTCGGGCGCGGAATAATCGGGACCGAAAGCCTGAAATATATCGGCGCCTCTGCCGTAAACGCAGACGCGGCCGTTGCCGAGACAGTGAACGGTTGTGTTGCTTTTTTCATAAGCAAGCGCCTCTTCAAGACCGGACATGATCCCGGAAAAGAAATCTATATCTTTGAAATTGTTTTTGATCTCATCATCGGTCAGTGTGCTTTTGAATTTTACGTCAGCCATAACGGTCACTCCTTTCTTATTTCGTTTTTACACTTGAATATTATTATCCACGTCAAAAATCAATAATTCAGACCTTGTAGGGGAGGGGTCTCCCCTCTCGAAAAAGCAACGCGTTTGACGCGGTATCTTACGACACCGCGTCAAACGCGGAAAAGATACATATTATTCTTCGTCGGTGAACTGTACCGCCAAATCCGCAAGCGCCTGAGCGTCGGGGACGGCGGGACAGCCGGACATCAGCTCGGAGGCGTTCTGCACCTTCGGGAACGCGACGACGTCGCGCAGGGAATCCGCGCCGCACATGATCATCGCTATCCTGTCTATGCCTATGCCGGCGCCGCCGTGCGGGGGGGCGCCGTACTTGTAGCCGTCGACAAGGAAGCCGAATTTCGCGTCTATTTCCTCGTCCGTGAGTCCGAGCAGCTCAAACATCTTCTGCTGCAGCTTTACGTTCGTTATGCGTATTGAGCCGGAGAGCAGCTCCGTGCCGTTAAGCACTAAGTCGTACGCCTTTGCGCGCACGTTTTCGGGGTCGGATTCTATATACGGCAGGCATTCGTCGAGCGGCATAGTGAACGGGTGGTGCATCGCAAGCCATTTTCCCGTCTCCTCGTCGTACTCGAAGAACGGCATTTCCGTTATCCACGTGAATTCGTATCCGTCTTTTATTATATCGAGCTTTCTTGCGACGATACAGCGGAGCTGTCCGAGCACGGGCAGGACCACCTTGTTTCTGTCCGCGACGATAAGCGCCGCGTCGCCCTGCTTCATACCGAGCGCCGACGTGATCTTTTCAAGATCGCCGTCGCAAAGGAATTTGGAGAACGGGCAGGACGGCTGATCCTCGGTCCAGCGTATATACGCGAGACCCTTGGCGCCGATACCCTTTGCCGTTTCCGTCAGCTTGTCCATCTCCTTGCGTGAAAGCGCAGCCGCGCCGCCCTCGGCGACTATGGCGCGGACGGAGCCGCCCTGCGCGAGCGCGTCCGCAAACGGCGGAAAGGCTATACCGGATACAGCTTCGGATATGTTTTGTATCTTCATGCCGAAACGCAGATCGGGCTTATCGGAGCCGTAATCGTTCATGGCGTCGCGGAATGTCATTCTCCTTATCGGCAGCTTTATGTTTTCACCGAGCAGGCGTGAGAACAACGTCGAGAAGAAGCCTTCGACGACCTCCATTATATCTTCCTGCTCGACAAACGACATTTCAAGGTCTATCTGCGTGAATTCCGGCTGTCTGTCGGCTCTCAGGTCTTCGTCGCGGAAGCAGCGGGCAAGCTGTATATATCTGTCAAAGCCCGAAAGCATCAGAAGCTGTTTGTATATCTGCGGCGACTGCGGAAGCGCGTAGGTCTTGCCGTGATGTATCCTTGAAGGAACGAGATAGTCTCTTGCTCCCTCGGGAGTGGGCTTTATCATCATCGGCGTTTCTATCTCTATAAATCCGTTGTTATAGAAATATTCGCGCGCTATCTGCGCTATTCTGTGACGCATTATGATGTTCTTCTGAAGCGCGGGCCTTCTGAGGTCAAGATAGCGGTATTTGAGCCTGAGCTCCTCTTTCGCCGTGGTGTTGTCGGTTATCTCAAACGGCGTCGTCTCCGCCTCGGATATGACTTTAAGCTCGTCGACCGCTATTTCTATATCGCCGGTCTTTATGTTTTTGTTTACGCTTGAGCGCGCGCGTACTACGCCCTTTGCGGAAAGCACGTATTCGCTTCTGACGGTGAACGCAAGATCGAAAACGGCCTTAGGCGTCGCCTCGTCAAAGGATAACTGTATTATGCCCTCGCGGTCGCGCAGGTCGATGAATATGAGCGAGCCCAGGTCGCGCTGCTTCTGCACCCAGCCGCAGACGGTGACGCGCTGTCCTATGTTTTCCGCGGTCAACTCGCCGCAGTAATGTGTTCTTTTGTCCTCTTTTTTGAATAATTCCGACATTTTATTGCCCTTCCTTTGATATAATGGTGTCTATCTCGTCAAGCTTTATTTCCGTTTGCTCGCTTGTTTTCATGTTTCTGAGCACGGCTTTTCCCGTTTCTATTTCGTTGTCGCCCAATATAACGGTATATTCCGCGCCCGTCTTGTCAGCGTACTTCATCTGCGATTTCAGGCTTCTGCCGACTATATCGCATTCCGCGTATATCCCCTTTCCGCGAAGCTGGTAAACCGCCTTCTGCGCAAAGAATGACGCCGCCTCGCCTAACGGGGCGATATAAACGCGCGGAGCGTTTGTTTTTTCCGTGTTGTTTCCCGCGATCCTCTGCGCGGCGACAAGCCTGTCAAGTCCCGCGGCAAAGCCGATGCCCGGAAGCCTCGGACCGCCTATTTCTTCAACAAGTCCGTCGTATCTGCCGCCCGCGCATATTGTGAGCGTTTTCAGCTCGTTTGTCTTTGCGTCGCGGTCTATCGGCGCTATGAATTCAAAAACGGTCTTTGTATAATAGTCAAGTCCGCGGACTATCCCCGGGTCTGTTTCGTACGATATGCCCGTGTTGTCAAGCAGGGCTTTTAATTTATCCATGTGCGAGGCGCATTCTTCGCAGAGATATTCCGTTACCTTCGGCGCGTTTTTCGCTATATCCTGACAGATCGGACTTTTGCAGTCGAGTATGCGCATCGGGTTTGAGTTCAGTCTGCCGCGGCAGGTGTCGCAGAGCCTGTCCTCATACTGTCTGAAATAAGATATGAGCGCCTCTCTGTATTTCGGACGGCAGTTTTTACAGCCTATGCTGTTTATTTTAAGCTCCGCTTTGATGCCGAGGCGTTTCAGAAGCGTGTCCGCAAGTGAAATGACCTGCGCGTCCGACGCGGGCGTTTCCGCGCCGAACAGCTCCGTACCGAACTGGTAGAACTCCCTGTATCTGCCGGCGGCGGGCTTCTCATATCTGAAGCAGCTTGTAAAATAGTATAATTTGAGCGGCATCGCCTCGCCCGCAAGCCCGTTTTCTATGACGGAGCGTACGACGCACGCCGTGCCCTCGGGACGGAGCGTCATGCTTCTGCCGTCTTTATCGTTGAACGTATACATCTCCTTCTGCACCACGTCCGTCGTGTCGCCGACGCCGCGCGCGAAAAGCTCCGTTTGCTCAAACGTCGGAAATCTTATCTCGCCGTAGCCGTACAGCGCCGCGACTTCGCGCGCCGTCTGCTCGGTCTTCTGCCACACGGGGGTGTCCTTCGGGAGTATATCCGTTGTTCCTCTCGGTTTTATTATCATTATTGTTTTCCTTCTTTCGTAAATCTGATGTGCGATATATCGCCCGTCACGGTAAGATACGTGTTGCCTATTTTGCAGGTCGTCTGTATGTCCTCGATATCCGCGACGTCAAACGAATCGAGCGGCGTGGACAGTCCCGCTCCCGTGTATTTCACATAGCTTTCCTTTTTTGTCCATATTTTAATAAACGTGTCGAGCGGGTCGCGGCTTTCCGTTATCTCCTTATGCTCTCTTTCCGTAAAGAACCTTGCGGATAACGCCTCGTAATCCCGGTCAGATACCGTTTCGCAGTCTATCCCAACGTCCGAATCCGATACCGCGGAGCATAAAAGCTCCTTTGTATGGGACACGTTATAGAATATCTGTCTGTCCGCGACGTATTCCTTTCCGTGCTCGTTTTTGTATATCTCAAGCATTTCGGGATCCGCGCCGTATTCCGCTATGCCTATGTCGGACAGCACGCGGCAGAAAAGGGAACAGTAATCGGGCGCGCCCTTTGCCGAGTCGTCGAATATCCGGCGGGAGTGCGTGTCTGCTCGCTCATACAGCTCCCGTATGGAGAGGCTTCCCGGATATGCGTAGTAAATGCTTATCATCTTCTCGGGTCTATGTATGAGAAGTATTTTTTGATATATACAACGCCCGATAAGACGGTGAGCAGTACCGCCGCGATCATCAGAACGTATGATAACAAATGTATCCCGAAAAGTCCGCCGTTTTTGAAGATCACTTCCTCAAGCAGAAGCACCGCGACCGCGGCGACGGAGACCGTCGTTTTTATTTTGCCTAAGAAATTGGCTGATATGACCGTGCCGTCGTGATTTGACGCGACCATACGGATGGAGGATATGGCAAACTCGCGCAGAAGGATAATTATTGCCGAGATGACGACGAGAAGCTGAACGTATGAAAATCTCGCAGAGCCGGCTATGGCTATGAGCGTGCCGAGCACAAGCATTTTATCGGCTATCGGGTCTAAGAATTTGCCGAAATCAGTGACCTGATTCGTGTTCCTCGCTATCGTGCCGTCAAACAGGTCGGTGAGCGCCGCTATGATGAAAAGCGCGGCGGTTATTATATTCATCACGTCCTTTGCGGTCCACTGTATAAGCACGAGTATCACTATCGGCGGGACCATCGCTATCCTTGTGAGCGTAAGTAAATTCGGAAGGTTGAACACCTTTGCCGTGTTTTTTCTTTTCTCTGCCATAATTTTATCCTTTCTTGCTTATGCCGACTAAATCGTAATCGTAAAAATCGGTTATTCTGACTTTGACGAAATCGCCCTCTTTGTGAAGCTCCTTGCCTCTGTCGAGATCGAAGAATATCTTGCCGTCAACGTCCGGAGCGTCCGCCTCGGAGCGTCCGACGTATGCGCCGGATGCTCCGTCGAAGCCCTCGCACAATACCGTCACGGTCTTGTGCAGCTTCTTTTCGTTCAGCGCCGCGCTTATCTCCGCCTGCAGAGCCATTATCTTGTCGCACCTGTCCTGCTTTGTCTGCTCGTCCTTCTGATCGGGGAAGTCGTACGCGGGCGTGTCCTCCTCGCGCGAGTATGCAAACGCGCCCAGGCGGTCAAACCGCGTCTCTTTTATAAAGTCGCACAGCTCCTCGAATTGCGCCTCCGTCTCGCCGGGGAAGCCCGCTATGACGGTCGTGCGGAGCGTGATGTCGGGTATCTTATCGCGCAGACGCTTTATCGCGTCCTCTATCGTCGCCCGGTTGCCGTGGCGGTTCATCGCTTTCAGTATATCGTTGTTGATATGCTGTATCGGCAGATCTATGTATTTTACTACCCTGTCGTTATTTGCCATCTCGTCGATAAGCTCGTCCGTTATCTTGTCCGGATAGCAGTAAAGCAGTCTTATCCACGGTATTTTCGTTTCGGCGCAGATGCGGCGTATAAGCTCGGGGAGCATATATTTTCCGTACAGGTCGAGCCCGTAGCGCGAGGTATCCTGCGCTATCAAAGACAGCTCCTTGCAGCCGTCTTCATCGAGCAGCTTCGCCTCCTCCACAATATCTTCTATCGTGCGGGAGCGGAATTTTCCGCGTATGAGCGGTATCGCACAGTACGTGCAGCGGTTGTCGCAGCCCTCGGCTATCTTGAGATACGCGGCGAAGGGCGGCGTCGTGAGCATCCTGCCGCCGCCGAGCTCCGAAGTGTTTTTATCCTCAAAGCTCGAATATCTGTTTCCCGAAAGCGAGCTTCTCACCGCCTCCGCTATCTTTTTTATACTTCCCACGCCGACGAGCGCGTCGACCTCGGGCATCTGTTCGAATATCTGCTCGCGGTAGCGCTCCGCAAGACATCCGGTGACGATTATTTTCTTGAGATGGCGATGCTTTTTGAACCACGCGATATCAAGTATATTGTCTATCGCCTCCTGCTTTGCGTCGTTTATGAACGCGCAGGTGTTTATGATTATCACGTCGGCGTCAGCTTCCTCGTTCGTTATCTCAAAGCCCTCGTCGGAAAGAACGGAAAGCATTACCTCCGTGTCGAGCTGATTTTTGCAGCACCCGAGCGAGACGAAACCGATTTTTATGTTTTTCATACGTTACCCTTACTTTATTTCACTATATCAATTCAAAAAAGGTTTTATCAGATATTATTTTCAAGTCGCAACCTGCAAGAATAAGCTCTTCCGCTTTTTTCATTTTTGTTGATTTGTTTCCTTTTACAGATTTTAAAAAGTCAAAAGAACCGACAACAAGATAGTTAGTTTTTTTTGTTACGTTATCAGCAATATATCCTCCAATATTTACAACAAGTTGCATTGCTTCTTTTCTCGTCATCTTTATTAAATCACCAGTGAAAACAACTGTTTTCTGATAAAATGGATGATCTTCATCAAATTCTTTAGTCTGTGCTATTATTAAAGAACAATCTATCTTTTTCCCGCCATAATGAAACAATCGTTTGAAATCAGAAAGATTGTCATATCGTTCAGATATGATATTTTTCATTTTCTCAAAGCATTCGTATGTGATATTACAGTCATTTAAAGCTCTGTGAGCGTCTTTATATGATATACCACACGCCTCGGATGTGTCTGATAATCTATGATGTTCAAGCTCTGGGAATATTTTGCGTGAAATCCTAAGCGTATCAATAAAATCGTTTTTTAAAACACTACAATTCTCACTTACTGCAGCATCATATATAAAATTTATGTCGAAATTTGTATTATGTCCAACAATAATATCATCGCCTATAAACGACAAGAACTTTGGTATTACAGTATTTGATTCAGGCGCGGTTTCGAGCATTTCATTTGTAATACCAGTTAAATTTGTAACAAAATCAGATACATAATAATATCCTGTTGTTATAGTTAAAGGGCGAAAAACCGTATCTTCGTAATAATCATCATCGTTATCATCATTATCTATGAATTCAAAAAATTTTGGTGGTTTAACAAGAGAAGAAAAACTATTGACAACTTGTCTATTGCGTATACGCAAAGCAGATACTTCAATTATTGAATCATAAAAGCAATCAAGCCCTGTTGTTTCAATATCAATGACAGTATAATCGTCCGGAAGTTCAATTATAGAATTACCTTTGAATTCTCGTTCTGTTAACTTTGGTTCAATGTATCTAAAGCAACCGTTTTTTATTTCAAGTTTTAATCCCATAACGCACCTAATATTTATATATTCCGGTTTTTACCATAAAAAATTTTCCCGGATTCAAGATTTTTGCGATACATACAGCAACTTGAATATATAAGATCTTCGTGTAAGCATATTCCTGCATCACTACATTCGTTATACTTACCACAGCAACCTATCGGATCAAACTGAAACAGAGAGTTTATAAAACGATCAATATTAGAAAAATCAAATTCATTCAAAAAATACGAAGCAACAACATAGCATTGATTATCTTCTTTTTTTTCATATGATATCTTGTATTCTTTGAGCAGTCTTTCAAAAATTGATTTAAAATACAAGGTATTATCCTTTTCGTTATATCGTGTAAGCATAGCTGTCACAGGCTCATCAATATATAAACGATTAAAATATGTAATGTTTATACTAACCGTCTTATTCTTGTTTTCCGTTGCCTCGATTTTTAAATGTTTTATAGCACACGGTTTCAAACCTAAGTTGATTTTTTCAATCATAAGAGTAATATCCATAAAACCTCTCCAATCAATAGATTTAAACTATGTTTCCAGTATATTATAATTAAAATATTTTAATTTTGCAAGTCTTTAACGTCATTATTTTTTGAAATACCGCGTTTTTTGTATACGACAGCCCATATAAAACCGCCGACAACGACCGAAAGGCAGAGGGCGGGGAACAGATACGGCGTTTTGTGATAGAAGCTCAGATCGTTTCGCGGCGTGATCTCCGCCGAGGCAAAGCCCGCGGTGAGCGGCGCAACGCCCGAAAGTATCTCGCCCTGCGGTGAAATGACGGTGGAATAACCCGCCGCCGAGGAGCGGACTACGTATCTTCTGCTCTCCGCCGCGCGCAGTATCGCGTGACCGTTGTGCTGATATAACTGTATCGAATCCATCCACCAGGAGTCGTTCGTACTCTCCGTGAGCACCGTCGCGCCCTTCGCCGTCTCCTCGTAACCTATGCTTTCAAACGCGGAGTCGAAGCAGATGAACGCGCCGAGCTTTCCGAGTGTCGAATCGAACACTACGCTTTCGCTGCCGGCCGTCAATTCGTCGCCGATATTCGTCAGATCATTAAGAAACGGCATTACCGCGAGTATTATATCCCTTGCGGGCGTGAACTCACCGAAAGGAACGGGGTGCTGTTTCCTGTACGGTCCCGTGACGCTCCCGTCGGGCGATATACAGTACGTGACGTTATAAAAGTCCTTGCCGTCGCGCTCGTACGCGCCGAATATTATGACGACGTCGTGATCGCGGCAGAAATCAGCAAGCTTTTGTCTGAACAACGGGTATTTGTCAAATTCTATCGAAAAGCTGCCCTCCGGCATGACTATGAGCTTTGTCCCGTTCTCCTCGATCTCGCGCCCGGAGATATCGAGAAAATAATCACAGACGTCGGTATAAGAGCCTATCTCGCTTCTGCCGGATACGATATTGCCCTGAAGCGCCGCGGCGGTGTATCCGGGCAGCTTTTCCGTCGCTTTTTTGTCCGTATTATACAGGATCGCGCCGACGCCCATGTTGCCGAAGAAAAGAGAGGCGGAGCAGATAAGGCAGACGGCGGCGGCCTTTTTGTTTTTGTGCGTTTTAAGCTCGTATATACCGTACGCGAGCGCCGCGTTTACCGATATTATGATGAAGGATATGAAATAAGAGCCGAACAAAGAAGACGTCTGAATGCCGAAAAGATTGCTTTGCTGAGTGACGGCGAGACGCGCCCACGGCGTTGCGAGAGATCCGAGCGTAAAAAGAAATTCAATTATCACGTACTCGCACGAGGCGACTGGGATGAAGAGAAACGTGTGCTTTCTGCACAACGCCGTCCGTGTGAAAAGCCCGATCGCAAGCGGGAACAGAGCGAACAGAACGGAGAGTATGAGCCCCGAGCCGAACCACGTCAGAGCGACGTAGGCGATCGCCTCAAACTTTGTGAATTTCAGATATTCAAGCGGATACTGATATCTGAACCAGTAGAAAATACACGCGTAAAACACCGCGCCGAAAAGGTAGCCATAGCCGTAATATTTTATCGGTTTGTGCGGCTTGTTCGCTTCCTTCAGTATCACGTAAAAGAAGGGTATCACGGTAAAAAGAGCGATAAATCCCGCCTTGTACCACGTAAAGCACAAACCCGTGAGCGCCGCGGAAACGGTTATGAGTAAAACGTTCATTTAAAATCTCCGAAAAACCAGACGTTTTTTTCGTCCGCTTGAAATTCTTTGCCCGACAGATACGATAATGATCCGACGCCCTCGTTTATTCTCAGCTTGTAGGAGTAAAGCGCCTGATATTTGTATCCCGCCTTTTTGTCCTCCCGGTTGACGCCGTATTTGCCGTCGCCGAGAAGCGGATGACCGATATACGACAGATGCGAGCGTATCTGATGCGTTTTGCCCGTATAAAGCCTTACCTCAAGCAGAGAATTGCCGTTTTTTTCTTTTAAAACTTTATAACCCGTGACTATTTTTACTCTGCCCTGTTTCGGCTTGTCATATACGGTCACGGTGTTGTTTTTTGTATCTTTATATAAATAAGCGGTAAGTATATCGCTTTTTTTCGCGGGTATCCCGTGTACGGCGCAGAGATAATATTTCTCCACCGTTTTTTTGCGTATCATTTCGTTCAGATCGCGCAGAGCCGCCGCGTTCTTCGCCGCCGTCACAAGTCCGCCCGTGTTTCTGTCTATGCGGTTGCAGAGCGACGGGACGAATGAGCTCTCATCCTCCGGCTTGTATTCGCCCTTTTTGTATAAATACGCCTTTATGTGCTCGATCAGCGTGTTCTGCTCGCCGTTTTCGTCGGGGTGGCACAAGAGCCCCGGGCGCTTGTCGCAGATAATAACGTTTTCGTCCTCATATACTATATCAAGCTCGGGCTTTAAGGTGTAGAAAAGGTCCTTTTGCCCGTCCGTCTCAAAAAATTCCGGCGGCAGAAAGCATAAAACAACGTCGCCGGGCATCAGGGTCGTGCCCGGTTCGGCTCTTTTTCTGTTGACCTTTATCTTTTTTGTCCGTATCGCTTTATATAAAAGCGAGGAAGGCAGGGTTTTGCACGCCTTTGACATGAATTTGTCAAGGCGCTGTCCCGCGTCGTTTTCGTTTATTACAAACTCTTTCAAAGCTCTATTATCTGATCTCCGTCTTTTGCGACGTAATGCTCCTTTACTCCGAGCTGTTCCATCCAGCCGCGGACCTCAATCGTTTTGAATACGTGCGTGTTGTAGCCGAGACCCGCGTCGTTGTTCCAGAGCCAGTCGGGCGTGCACCAGATGCACGCGGCCGGCGCTATCGCCCGGTATACGTCGAAATCGACGCCGTTCTGACCGTGATGAGCCATCTGCACCATATCGCTCTTCAGATTTTCGCCCTGCACGGATAACAGCTTTTTGCCCGCGTCGATACCGAGATCGCCCAAAAACAGGACCGTCTTTCCGCCGAGCGTCATTCTGAATACAGACGTGGAGTTGTTGATGCAGTTGAATTTGTATATCGGGTCGGCTGTGTATAAATACTCGAATTTCGCGCCCTTCACCTCGTATTCGTCGCTTTGATAAACTATGCAGATCTTATCGGCGAATTTCGGCAGATTTTCATAAAACTTTTTAAGCGCGTGCGCTTCGTTCGTTTCATATTTTTCAAAGAACTGCAGGGACGGGAAATTGTAGTAAACGCGGTCGAATTCCACCTCGCCTTTGTCATCTTCAACTATTTTGTTGAAGGCGGAAATATGGTCGTCGTGCGCGTGAGAAAAGAACCACGCGTCGATATGCGGGACGGCTTGTCCCGATATTTCGCGCAGCTTTGACAAAAGCTTCGGCGCATCAAAGTCATAGCCGCCGTCGATGACGATAAGCCCGTCCTCCTCCGTCGTTACGATAAAGCTGTTCATCTGTCTGTTTGATTCGGACGTGAGCATATAAATTCTGTTTTTCATTTTATGACCTCTAATTATGATAATTTATATTTTTGAATATCCTTTAATAATCTTTCTTGCTCTTTTTTTAAATTTTCGATTTTTTCTTTTGTATCTGCATAATATGACAAATCTTCAACGATTTCCGTATCATTTTCAAACGTTGGACGCATAAAGTATTTTTTATGAATAACGTAAGTTTTTTCGGTATCTGCAAATTTGACCCTTATTTTATTGATATTATGCTCTATAACGATTCCTTTTCCGTATAGGGGCTGAGAAACTTCAACGTTCAATAACGATATATCAGAGTAACCGTCAAGCGATAATTCAAATTCGTGTATTTCACGGTTTATTTTATCTATTTTTCCCTGTTTGTCCTGTAGTTCTTTTTCGCGTAACTGATCGAGCTTGTAAGCCTTTAGATATTCCTTTTTTGATTCATGTTCAAGACCGTCATAAAATCCGTAACAACGGGCACAGTACATCAAATCAAAAGCAAGAAGACGAAGGCTCTCGTCTTTATAATACTCGCTATTGCTATCTATAAGTTTGAAGTGTTTTTCAATTAAAGAGGGATGTTCTCTTAATGCGGAAACAATTTCATCGCCGAGTTTATAATAGTTTTCAAGGCTGAAATTATTTCCGGAGCCTATATCTAAGCCGAATTCAACATATTGTGCAAACGTTTCGGCTTCGCTATAACGATAAACGTAATTATCTTCAGGTTTTATAAAAGTAAGATAACAAGAAGCGGCGTGTCGGTCTTGTTTGTATTTCCAGAATTTCGGAAAATGCTTTTGCCTTACCACTTCAATTCCTTCAATAAACAATTCAAGATTTTCTTGACGCTTTTTTATATCTCCTCCGTCGTCCGCTGTTAATACCTCTTTGAAAAGTCTTTCAATTTCTTCCGGATCAACCTCAGCCATTTTTACAATACCGTTTGTGGGAGAAATTTGATTATTATCAATAAAAATCAAACAATCCTTTTTTGCTTCCGCAAACATTTTGGAAAACGGCATTGTTTTTGCTTCTTCGGAATACCAAACGGAATTAAATTGTTTAAGTGCTTTCCACTTAAATATTTCGTTATGTTGAGCATTATTGATGAGAGTATAATTATTTTCGTATTGATTGATTATTGTTTCAAGATTTTTATTGTTCATTATTATTCCCTTTCTTTAGCTCATTAGTGGCACGTCCGCCTTGTTGTAGGGCGGGGGCTTGCTCCCGCCGCGAAAGCCCCGAAACTTCGGGGGGATGGCGGGGTTTGGGGTGGAAAAGGGGGGCGGGGAACCCCAAGAGCGCCGGAACGGTGCACGATTCGTCGGCTCCGCCGACACCGATTTTATTCTTTATTTTTTCTTTATTTTTTAAACGGGAGGGGAGACCCCTCCCCTACAAAATCACGTTTATATTATACTCTTATTTAAGCGTTGTGTCAAGATGCTTTTTCAGGCAAATATCGGACAATTCGCACGTATCGCACGACGGGGAACGGGCGGAGCAGACGTCGCGCCCGAACATGACGAAACGGTGGCAGAGCGCCGCCTGTTCGCCCGGTGCGACTATCGCCGACAGCGCCTTCTCGGTCTTTTCGGGAGAGAGGGGCTTTGTATCGTCTCCGCAAAGCCCGAGGCGCGCGGAGATCCTTATACAGTGCGTGTCCGCAACTATCGCGGGCTTGCCGAATACGTCGCCCAGTATAAGATTTGCTATCTTCCGCCCGACGCCGGAGAGCGTGAGAAGATCCTCCATATTGTCCGGGACTTTGCCGCCAAAGACCGAAACGATGCGCTCCGACATGGCTTTCAGATCGCGCGCCTTGCTGTTATACAGCCCGCAGGAGAATATGTATTTCGCTATATCCTCCGTATCGGCTTTTGCCATCGCGTAAACGTCCGGGTATTTTTCAAACAGAGCGGGGCAGACTTTATTCACGCGCTCGTCCGTGCATTGCGCGGAGAGCCGCCCCATAACGAGCAGACGCCACGGATCACCGTCATAGTCGAGCGAGCATACGGCGTCCGGATATTTCTTTTTCAGTATTTCGCAGACGCGGTCTGCAAGTATTATTTTATCCATATTTTTATTCCTGTTTTTTCAAAAAACGCTTGAATTCGATGTTAAAATGTGGTATTATAATGGTATAAACTGTTTGAATGAATCATACAAGAGGACAAAATGAAAAGAGCAGACGGAAAAACAATTACAATAAACGATCCGATGTACAGCGTCATATCATATATAATGGACAAGCGGGTTGACTCCATGAATATGACGACGGTCGATATACCGCTCGACCCATTGACGGCGTATATCCATAAAATGCGCAAGGAAAAGGGCGTGGCGTTCTCATATATGGGCATATTTCTCGCCGCTTATCTGCGTACAGCGTGCGAATATCCGGCGCTGAACAGATTTGTGATAAACAAGCGCGTCTATGCGAGAAACGAGTTCTGCGTGGGTCTCGTCGTGCTTAAAACGGACGCCGACCACGGGATAATGTCGAAAATATATTTTGATATGACTGACACGATATTTGACGTGCAGAGAAAAATTGACGAGTATATCGCGGAGAACCGCACGTCGGAGACTGACAACAAAACGGAAAAAATGCTTAACGTCCTTTTGAAGATCCCGGGACTTCCCAATTTCGCCGTCGGTCTTTTCAAGTTTCTTGATAAGCACAATATGCTTCCGAAAAGCGTTATAGACGCCTCGCCGTTCCATGAGTCGCTTCTGTTTTCGAACCTTGCGTCCATACGCACGAATCACATTTATCACCACGTATATGAATTCGGAACGACGAGCATAAGCGTTACGATGGGCAATCCGCGCGTGGTGCCGAAGATGAAGCGCGACGAGGTCGTTTTCGAGCACACGCTCCCGCTCGGCGTCGTCATGGACGAGAGGATCTGTCCCGGCTCTTATTTCGCCGCGGTGTTCAAACGTCTGTCGCAGTACCTTAAAAACCCCGCTCTGCTTGAGCTGCCGCCGGAGAAGGTCGAGCACGACCCTACCTGACGACGCAGAGCTTTTCTATACCGAGCCCGATCAGAAATGGTATCACGTCCTCCGCTATTATTTCCCCGCATACGACGGGACAGACGGCGGGCGGACAGCAAACGTTCATATCCGACAGTATCCTGCCGCCGCATTTTTCGGTCGGCAGGGTCTCTTTTTGTGAAAAAAACGCGTCTCTTACGCTCATTGCGCGCCCGGGAATTCTGAATTTCACGTTTTCTTTTTGTATTTCCGTTTTCTTCGGCAGGGAGAAAAGAGCGCTGCAAAGCGCGTCAAGCCCGTCAGCGCCGGTTTCTTTGCTTATCATAAACGTGATGAACCTTTTGTCCCGGTATTCCGGATATACGTTTTTTTCAACGAGATATTTTTCCGTTTCATATCCCGTATATCCGTATTTATTCATATCGAGCGTTATTTTCATCGGCTCGTCGCCGTACGGAACAAAGCCGCGGGAGCTCAGCGCGTTTTTCGCTTTTTCAACCTGCGGTATAAAGCCGGACAGCCTTTTTTTGTGATTTGAGAGATACGGGTTAAGTCTGTCAAGCGAGGCGAGGATCAGATACGACGGGCTTGTTGAAGCAAACGCGGAAAGCGCGGCTCTCACGCTCTCTTCCTGTATCTGATACCGGACGTGCAGATACGCGGCGCCCGTAAGAGCGGGCAGTGTTTTGTGCGCGGACGTGCAGTAAATATCTGCGTACCGATACGGGTCGTCGTCCGTAAAATGTAAGTACGCGCCGTGCGCTCCGTCAACTAAAAGAATTACGCCGCGATCCCGGCAGACCTTTGAAATACCGGACAGATCGGTCGTTTTGCCTAAGTAATCCGGCGTCGTTATAAATACCGCTTTGACGTTTTTGTTCTTTGATAAAACGCGCGAAACGTCGTTTGCCGTGACGGTGCAGGACACGTAAGTATCGTTTTCGTGCGGCGGCAGCCATATTATCTCCGCGCCGCAAAGCGCCGCGCCGTACAAGAACGATTTGTGGACGTTTCTTGCGGCGGCGATAACGGGCTTTCCGCCGGTTATCCGGGAGATAAGATATATCATCGCGCGGACGCAGAGCGATGAGCCCTCGGCGGAATAGTAGGTGGGGCATCCGAAGACAAGAGACGCGTTCTTTTCGCTTTCCGCGATTATGCCGTCGGGACAAAAAAGCTCGTCCGCGCCGAAGCACTCCGTTATATCGTATTTTGCAATACCGTAAAAGCCCTTGCCTTTGTGTCCCGGTGTATGCAGGCGCAGGGGCTTCTTTTTTTCATATTCCTTTATAAAATCAACTATCGGCGTCGTCATCTTCGGTCAATCTGTCAACCTCCGCCATTATCGCGCACTCTATGCGCTTTTTGAACAGCTCGCAGCCGTATTTGTAAACGCCCTTGACGGAGCCCGTTGCGTGGTACGCGTTTGCGGCGCATCCGCCGGAGCAGTAAAGCCGCGCCCAGCAGTCCCGGCATTCTTCTCTTGCATAGACGTTACAGCCTTCAAATTCGCTTTGTATATCGGTGTTCGTAACGCCGTTCCAGATATCGCCGAGCTTGTATTTCGGATCGCCCACGAACTGGTGGCACGGATACAGCTCGCCCTTCGGCGTCACCGCCATGTATTCGGTGCCGGAGCCGCAGCCCGATATGCGCTTGTAAATGCAAGGCCCGCCCTCAAGGTTTATCATATAGTGGTAAAACGTAAAAGGTCTGCCCTCTTTACGCCTTTGTATCAGAAGTTTTGCAAGCTCCTCGTACTGCTCGAACACTATCGGCTTGTCCTCCTCTGTTAGCGCGGACGGACTGTCGGGCGAGCAGACGACCGGCTCCATCGAAAGCTCGTTGAAGCCGAGGTCGAGCATCACGTTTATGTCTTTTAAGAAATCGGGGTTTGCGTGAGTGAACGTGCCGCGCATATAATACGACTTGCCGCCGCGGGCTTTGACAAGGCGCTGAAATTTCGGTACGATCACGTCGTAGCTGCCGTTTCCTTTTGCGTCAACTCTGTATCTGTCGTGTATCTCCTTTCGCCCGTCGAGGCTCAGAACGACGTTTGACATTTCGCGGTTGCAGAAATCTATTACCTCGTCGTCTATCAGCATACCGTTCGTGGTCAGCGTGAAGCGGAAGTTCTTGTTGTGCTCTTTTTCAACGGAGCGCGCGTACGCGACAAGACGTTTTACGACGTCGAAGTTCAAAAGCGGCTCGCCGCCGAAAAAATCCACCTCGAGATTGCGGCGGCTGCCCGAGTTTTCAATGAGAAAATCAAGCGCGCGTTTGCCCACGTCAAACGACATGAGCGCGCTTTTGCCGTGATATCTGCCCTGACCAGCAAAGCAGTATTCGCATACGAGATTACAGGCGTGCGAAACGTGAAGACACAGAGCCTTTATTACGCCGGACGTGCGCTTTTTAAGCTCCGGCGCCATATCCTCATACGTGTCGGGAGTGAAAAGCTGTCCGTCCTCTTTCAACTCATCTATCTGGCAAAGACATTCGGAAACCTCGTCCTCACACACGCCGTATTTTTCGCAAAGCTTTGATATTATCAGCTCCCTCGGTGTGTTTTCGTACATGGCGACCGCGTCGTACGCTAAATCGTCCATTTCATGCACCGCACCCGAGCAGACGTCGAGAACGATGTTGTGGTTGTTTAATTTGTATTGATGTATCATTAAAAGGAAAACCTTTCAAATTAAGAATTAAGAATTAAGGTGTCGGCTACGCGAACCCCCGCGCGACCTTGTCACGCGGGGAACCCCTACCGCCGACGAATTGTGAGCCGCAATTTGCGGCTCCTTTGGGGTTCCCCTCCCCCCTATCCACCCCAAACCCCGCCTCCCCCCGAATTATCGGGGATTTCTGTCGCGCCCCATTTTAATGGAGGGGAACAGGGGGTTTGGGGGTCTAAAGGGGTGGGCGACCCCCAAAGAATGTCGCGTCAGCGACACCGCTCAGACCCGTACACGCAAGCGGGCAGATTTCACTTCAAAAGGGCTGCCATGCGACAGCCCCTTCGGTTTGTTTTATTTTTTGCTGTTCTCGCAGCTCTGGTTGGCTATGCCGCAGCTTGTTTTGCAGGCTGACTGGCAGGAAGTCTGGCACTCACCGCAGCCGCCGTTTTTTGCGCTCTCGCACAGATCGCGTGTCTTTATGGTTTTAATATGCTTCATATCTTTGCCTCCTGTACTTTTATATTGATTATATTATCACAAAATATGTGTTTTGTCAAGGGGTGATTTTACGCTTTTTTCTTTTTTGCAGCGACCGCGATGATAACGGCTGCCGCGGCGACGACCGCTATTGCGCCTATAATCACGGGAACAACGGGGAACGAGCCTTTTTTGTTTTCGTTTTCGGTTTCCGCGGCTTTATCCGTCGTCTGCGCGTCCGTTGACGGCGCCGTTTCAGTCACGGCTTCCGTCTCCGTTTCCGTCTCAGTCTCCGTCTGTACGGGAGCCTTGACGAGAACGGTCACGGGCTGAGTGTATATCGTATAAGTGTTTTTGGTGTTGAGCTTCTGACTGTATTCGAGCGCGAAGCTGTATTCGCCCTCGCCGCCGAACGTTATGACGTTGCCGTCGCCTACCGTCATATTGTCCGATAACGGTATGACGCGGACGGTGTCGGAAACGTCGGATATCTCGCGCTTGTACGTAGTGATTTCAGCCTGTACCTTAAGCGTTTCGCCATGTTCAAGCTCGTATCCGTTTTCCTTTGACGATAAGGTCTTGGCCCATTTTGCGGGTATCTTGCAGTTGTTCGTCGTTATGCCGTTGTAGCCCGCCATAAAGAAATCTATGAACACGCTCTTGTCGTCTATCGTCCACGGCCACGTGGTAAGACCGCGCATATTGGCGTTCTTCACGTATTCGTTTGTGTGACCGGAGTACGCCGGGTTGTACGTGGAGCCGAGCGTCTGAGTCTTGCCGAGCACGGCTTTGACCTGCTTTGCTCCGGTGTCGCCCGATACGAGAGGATTGCAGAGGTAACCCGCCGACATCTCCGGGAATATATCCTTGAGATTTTTTATCTGCGATTCGTGGAACGTGATGACCGAGACACGGTCCTCAACGCCGTATTCCTTGATGAGCTCCCAAAGCTTTTCCACAAGCGCCTTGTTCGTGCTCTTTATCTCTACGAATATCTGCATATCCTTGTCCTTGAAGGCGGTGAAGTATTCTTCAAGGAACGGTATTTTGCAGTCCGCGTATTCTTTCTTTGCGGGGTACTGTTTATTGACCTTAAGCTCGCGGAGCTGATCCGACGTCGCGCTTTCCATATTCAGATTTCCGCTCGCCGTTCTTGCCGTCGTGCCGTCGTGCATTACCATCAGCATACCGTCTTTTGTTATGTATATATCGTTTTCAACGCAGTCCGCGCCTTCCTCAAACGCAAGAAGCGATCCTTCCACCGTGTTTTCGGGCGCCTGCGTCGGCAGACCTCTGTGACCGATGTTGAGCGGCACGCGGAACAGCTTGCTGCCGGACATCGAGTTTTCGATCACGTCGTACATAAGCGCGGTGTTGTCGGTTATCGCGCCGTGACCGCCGGCCGCGGCAATCCTGAACGCCTGTGCTTTCGTCGTGACGGACGATGCGGCGCCTACCCATACCGCTATGAGCCTGTCGTACAGATATTTGACGTTCTTTGTCTCGGCGACCGTGTCGGGTATGACGGCAACAGAGGCAAACGATGCGTTCGTGCGGCGTCTGATTTCAAGAAGCTCCTTATCGGTAAGCGAAGTTTTGCCTTTGAGCTCGTTTGTGAGATCGAGCACGCCGCGGCAGATTTTGTACGTTTTTCTCGCTTTTAACACAAGTTCGTCCTTTTCGCTCATTACGAACACGTCGCTTATGCCGTTTCCGGAAAGATAATCGCAGAGCGCGTCGACCGTCTGCTCGTCGGATACCTTGAACGTGGGCATTATAACGCCGCCGAGCGCCGCAAAGGCTTCGTCCGCCTTTGCAAAGGCTTTGCCGTCGCTTCCCGTCACTTCAAGGTTCGAGTTGACGTTGAATATCGCGTTTGCGGGTTTTGCGGAAGCGGACGACAGCTTATCGAGAGCTTCCTTGCTCTGCACGTATTCGGACAGAGTGTATCCGCCTATAACTCCGAGATCGGACTGTGCTATTTCTGTAAACGCGGGAGCGGAAGACGTCCCGCCCGTGCGGATGTACGTTACCTTGATATCGCGAACGGCGAGTATGCAGAAGTTTGCCTGCAGACCTATGCCGCCGGTTGAATAAACCGTCGCGTCCGTGCAGTCGACGCCGACCTCGCCGTTTATCGAATGTATCGCGCGGTCGCCCTTGACGGTCGCCTTTACCTCGTCGAACGTGCTGTCCGAGAAGGAATGCCCGGAAATGCCGCCCTTTGAGGTGACGCTCCACGTATCCTGCTCCGTGCGGCACGCGAATTCAACGCCGTTCGCCGCGTCGGAATTGTAGCGGAAGCACATATGGTAATACGGATAATTCAGATTCTGAGCGCGGTAGATTATCGAGCCCCAGCGCCCGCCGTCGCGCGGCTGCAGCATCGCGGCGTGTATAGTTATCTCATAGTTGCCGTACTTATCGAGCGAATCGGGCAGAAATACGCGTGTGAATTCGCGCCCGACGGCGTCGACGTACAGAATCCCGTCCTTTACGTAAACCTTATCACCGTGTCCTTCGGGATAACGGAAACCCTCGGGTATACCGTTCGTAAAATCGGTCTCATACAGGACCGCGCCGTTCTCGGGCTCCGCCTGCTTTGCGGAGATGACGCCGGATAACGGCAGGACGAGAAGCAGCGCCGAGACGATCAAGCAAAATACTTTTTTCATTTTTTACCCTTTCTGTCTGTTGTTATATATTTTCTTCATCTTTGCTTTCAATGAAATAGGTCGCCTCCATGTCGGCGGTCGAGAGCGCGAAGGCAAGCGGATACAATTCAAACGCCGCGCCGACGCTGCGCGCGTCCTCCGTTCCGGCAAACCCCATGTGATACCTTATCGCAAACGCTTCCTCGCGCGTCAGACGCATGAAGCCGGATATGATATACACGGATTTTTCGCCGTGACCGTACGGAAGTCTGTCCCTGAACTCGTAAAACGGGACCTCCGTCCATTTGCCCGTGACCTTGTCTTTTTTGTTGCGCGTAGATACGACGTAGCAGTCCGTCTTGCAGACGTCGTGCAGAAGCGCCGCGATCGCCGCCGTCTCCTCCGTAACGTTCAGCCCGTACGTTTCCTTTACGCGCGGACGCGACAGATAATCGCACAGGCATTTATAAACGTTCAGACTGTGCTCGCACAGCCCGCCCTCACGGCAGAGATGATACTGCGTCGACGCGGGAGCTGTGAAAAAGTCCGACTTGCTGATCAGATAATCAAGCAGCTTGTCGGCGCCCTCGCGCTTTATTTTTGATTTATAGATCTCAATGAATTCGTTTTTTATATTCTCACCCGGCATAACACACCTCCGTTTGCCGATATTGTATCATAAAACCGTTCGAAAATCAAGCGTATTGCGCGTTATTTTTCAACTAAATATCAAAAAAACACAAAAATAAAAAAAAATAGTATTGATTTTCAAATTTTTATAGTATATAATATAAATTGCCAAAATATACAGTCAAAGGAGAAGCAAATGAAAAAGATCACAAAAGCCGTAATACCCGCCGCCGGTCTCGGCACGCGTATGCTGCCGATCTCAAGGACCGTGCCGAAGGAGATACTGCCCATAGTCGACAGACCGTCCATGGAATATCTGGTAAGAGAAGCCGTAGACGCGGGCATAAAGGACATCCTTATTATCACGGGCAGAAACAAGGAGGCTATCGAAAACTACTTCGATTATTCGATAGAGTACAAGGACACGCTTGAAAAGAAGAACAAGCAGGCGGAGCTTGCCGATATGGAAGAGGTATGCAAGCTTGCGAACATATATTTCTTAAGACAGAAAGAAGCCAAAGGACTCGGACACGCGGTGCTCTGCGCCGAGAAATTCGTAGGGGACGAGCCGTTCGCCGTGCTTTACGGAGACGACGTGATGGTAGCCGACGTTCCCGTAACGAAGCAGCTCTGCGACGTGGCGGAAAAGTACGATAAAGCCGTCGTCGGCGTGTGCGAGGTCCCGTACGAGGATCTTAAAAAATACTGCTCGATGAAGACGGAGAAGCAGTATGACGAGCGCACGTATCTCACAACGGATATGGTGGAGAAGCCGCAGACAAAGGAGGAGATGTTCTCGAATCTCTCGATCCTGGGAAGGGTTGTCCTGACGCCCGATATATTCGACATACTCAAGCATACCGCTCCCGGCAGAGGCGGCGAGCTTCAGCTCACGGACGCGATGAAGGAGCTGGCGAAGACCGTGGGAGTGATCTCTTACAAATACGAGGGCAGACGCTACGATATGGGAAGCAAACTCGGATTCTTACAGGCCAACATAGAAATGGCGCTCAGACACCCCGATATAAAGGACGACTTCAAACAGTATCTGCTTGACATCTGCAAAACGTTATAATATAAAGAGAGGAAGCATTATGGACAGAGTATCAAAGACGAATTACTATCTTGACATCGCGCAGACGGTGCTTGAAAGAAGCACGTGCCTCCGCGGCAAGTACGGGGCCATCATAGTAAAGAATGATTCCATAGTAGCGACGGGCTACAACGGCGCGCCGAGAGGAAGAAAAAACTGCACCGACATAGGAGAATGCGCCTGCGGAGAGCTCGGCAAGGGCTGTTCCGTTAATAACGAGCTGTGCCGCTCAGTCCACGCGGAGGCGAACTGCATAATCTCCGCAACGAGAGAGCAGATGCTCGATTCAACGCTTTATCTGTGCGGTATTGACGCGCCGAGCGGAGAGATAAAGTCCGATACGTGCAGCTGCCAGGTGTGCAGGCGCCTTATAATCAACGCCGGCATTTCCAAGGTCATTGTGAGAAGCTCGCCGACGTGCTTCGTTTCATATAACGTACGCGACTGGGTACTTAACGACGACAGTATAGGCGGGCAGTGATAACCGTACGCAGATTCAGCCCGGACGACGCTTCGGCGGCGGCGGAGCTTGAGAAGCTTTGCTTTTCACGCCCGTGGAGCGAAAAAGAGCTTTCCGCCTCCGCGTCATACCGGTATTCCGTGTATTTTACCGCGGAATACGACGGCGCCTTCGCGGGTTACGCGGGCGCGTACACGGCGGCGGATACCGCGGAGATAAACAATATCGCGGTTTTGCCGCGTTTCAGGCGGCTCGGCGTCGGCTCCGCGCTTATTGACGCGCTCGTGTCGGAGTGCTTTTCACGCGGGATAAAAAAACTGTCGCTCGACGTGCGCGCGTCAAATACCGCCGCAATATCGCTTTATGAGAAAAAAGGCTTTTACCGCGTCGGCGTAAGACGCGGATATTACGCGGCGCCTGCGGAAGACGCCGTATTGCTTGATAAGGATATATAATGCTGTATCTTGCCATAGAATCCTCGTGCGACGAGACGGCGGTCGCCGTCGTCGAAAGTCCGCGGGGAAAAGACGAATTCACCGTTTTATCAAATGAAATAAACTCGCAGACGGATATTCACGCCGAATTCGGCGGTGTTGTGCCGGAGATAGCGTCAAGAGCCCATATAGAGGCGATAGCGCCGCTTGCGTACAAGGCTCTGTCCGACGCTCACGTGACCGCGGAGCAGATTGACGCCGTAGCCGTAACGACCGAACCCGGACTTATCGGCGCGCTTCTCGTCGGCGTAAATTTTGCAAAAGGCTTCGCGCTCTCCTACGGCAAGCCTCTGATAAGCGTGAACCATATCAAGGGTCACGTCGCCGCAAATTACATAAACGGCAGGATAAACACGCCGTTTATAGCCTTCGTGGCATCGGGCGGTCACACCTCCGTGATCAAAGCGAACTCATATACGGATTTTGAGACGGTCGGGCGCACGGTCGACGACGCGATAGGAGAAGCGTTTGACAAAATAGGGCGCAGAATGGGATTGAACTATCCGTGCGGCGCGGAAATGGACGCGCTCGCCGCAAAGGGCGACCCTGACGCTTACAGATTTCCCGCCGTTTACATGAAGGACGGCTCCTTTAACTTTTCACTGTCGGGATTGAAGACGCATATCGTCAATATGCTGAACACCGCGGAGATGAAAGGTGAAAAGCTTTGCCGCGAGGATATCTGTGCGTCGCTTACGCGCGTTATATGCGAGAGCGTCGCTCATCAGCTCGATCTTTGCTTTAAAAAATACAGATACAAAACGCTGCTCGCGGCGGGCGGCGTGCTTGCGAATTCGCATCTTAGGCTCGCTCTCACCCGGTTCTGCAAAGAGCGCGATATTGAATTTCACGTTCCGCCGCTTTCGCTCTGCGGTGACAACGGCGTTATGATCGCCGCCGCCGCAAAATACGAATTTGAGGCGGGCTCCGTGTCGGATATGAGCCTTGACGGAAAACCGTCGTCAAAAGACGACTGGACGCGGCTCTGAGCAAAATTGCTGTCAAGAGCTATTTGAAAAAAAGATAATTTTGGTTAGTTTTTCACAAAAAAACGGCGGCGTTTTTGTGCTGTTTTGTCAAGCCGAAAATATGAATAAAATATTAAGCGGTTGAGGGCAAAAACGCCTTTTATGCAAATTTGAGACGCCTTTTGAGAATAAAATTTCACAATTTTCCGTAAACTTGCCAAAACAAAGAATTCCACACCCGAACACCCGAAAAAAAGCGTTTTCGGCGTTAAATCAAGGTTTTACAAGCGTTTGAAACCGTTTTCAACGTGTACAACTGTGGAAAACCCTGTGGAAATTGTGGATTTCCGGAGGAAAAAATAATTGTTTAATCTACATAACGATATTGATTTCTGTGACTAATTATATAGAAAAATCATCGAAAAACGGGAATTTTTGGCATATTAACTCACAACATACAAAATGTTAAATAATTGTTAAATTGAAGGAGAAAAGGAAGATGAACCCGAAGTACGACGGCTACGTTGACAAAGCTGTTGAAAAATACAGAAGTCTGATGTACGAGCAGCTTGAAAGAGCAGACGCCATAAAGCTCACAAAGGAGTTTACGGACTATGAAAGCCTTGACAGGATAGTTATAGGAGTATGCGGCGGAGACGGCATAGGACCGACCATAACGGCGGCCGCCGAGAAGGTCTTGAACGCGCTTCTTGAAGAAGATATAAAGAATAATAAAATAGAAATAAAACCGATAAACGGTCTTACGATAGAAAACAGGATAGCCTGCGGCAAGGCGATACCCGACGACGTTATGGAGGAGCTTAAGACCTGCCACGTCATACTCAAAGGTCCGACGACGACGCCGCACGCGGGCGACGGACTGCCGAATATAGAGAGCGCGAACGTTATGATGCGCAAAAAGCTCGATCTTTTTGCAAACGTACGCCCCGTAAAGGTCCCCGATCAGGGCATAGACTGGACGTTTTTCCGCGAGAATACGGAGGGCTCATACGCCGTCGGCAGCAAGGGCATCAACGTATCGGACGAGCTTGCCGTAGATTTCTGCATCACGACGACGGAGGGAACGGAGCGTATAGCGCGTCTTGCGTATGAATTCGCCCGCAAAAACGGTAAAAAGCGCGTGTCGATAGTGACAAAGGCGAACGTGATAAAAACGACGGACGGAAAATTCCTGAATATCTGCAAAAAGATAGGCGAGGAATATCCGGAGATAACGACGGACGAATGGTTCATAGACATAATGACCGCAAAGCTCGTGGACGAGAAACGCAGACGCGATTTTCAGGTGTTCATACTGCCGAACCTCTACGGCGATATTATAACGGACGAGGCGGCGGAATTCCAGGGCGGCGTCGGCACCGCGGGCTCTGCGAATATAGGCAAGCGTTACGCGATGTTCGAGGCGATACACGGCTCCGCGCCGAGGATGGTGGAGGAAGGACGCGCGAAATACGCAGATCCGTGCTCGATGCTGCGCGCGGCAGCCATGCTTCTTTCCCATATAGGCAGACAGAGAGAGGCTGACAGGCTGACGGAGGCGCTCGATTTCTGCATGCTGACGGATAAACGTCTTGTCATAACCGGACGCGACACGGGCGCGACGTGCGACGAATACGTGAAGTACGTTATGGAGCGGCTGTAATGAAGAAAAGACGGCAGGAAGAGGATCCCGACATAATGAACATCCCCGCGATAGCGGACAGAACGTCGCTTTTGCCGGACGGGAGCATACCGGACAGCGTAATAAAACGTCTGCCGCGTTATTTCAGATGCTTGAGGGAGCTTTATAACCGCGACGTGATGAAGATATCTTCAAAGGAGCTCTCTGAGATAACGGGGCTCGGCGCGCCGCAGTTAAGACAGGACCTCAAATATTTCGGCGGCCTCGGTCAGCGCGGATACGGGTATAACGTAAAGAAATTATACACCTGCATAAGCGAGTTTCTGGGCGTGGGCAAAAAATACACCGCGGTCATAATCGGCGCGGGAAATCTCGGCTCGGCTCTGTCAAACAGCCGTCTGTTCGAGCAGCGCGGCGTCTGGGTCAAAGGCATTTTCGACAGATCGGACAAGGTCTGCGGCAAGGTCATAGCGGACAACACCGTGCGCAATATAAAGGAGCTGCCCGAATTTTGTAAAAACAACGATATAGATATAGCCGTGCTGTGCATACCCGCAAACGAAAGCGGACAGCTTTGCGGCGTCCTGTCCGGCTGCCGCGTGCGCGGTATCTGGAATTTCAGCCCGTGCGAGCTTGATGAAAAGAGTATGGGCGTTCCGGTGGTGAATATCTGCACCGCCGATTCGCTTATGATGCTCATGTTTGAAATGTGCGGTCAGAGAGATAACAAAGATGAAAATTAAACTCAACTATAACGATAAAATAATAAACGTACCCGCGGAGGCAGTCGTAAGCGATCTGTCCGATATGACCGCGGAAGAGCTGCGCGTGCTTTTGTATCTGTGCGCGGAGCCGGGCTTCCGCGCCGATACGGAGAGCGGCAAGGCGTACGCCATAAAAACGCTCGATATGCAGTGGGCGGAGATAGAGCACGCGCTGTCGTCGCTCACCGCGCGCGGAATTATCACGAGCGGGCTTGAGGGCGTGTCCGATCACGAGCAGAAGCCGAAAAAAGCGAAGGCGAGCGTAAAAGCCGACTGCACGCTTTACAGCAAGGACGAAACGGCGGGCATAATCGAGCGCAACGCCGACCTGCATCGCATAATACATATAGACGTGCCGCGGATCATAGGCAAAGCCGTGGGGCAGAACGAGACGATGATACTCGTGTCGCTGTACGATTACCTGCGTCTGAGCGCCGAAAGCATAGTCAAAATAATAGAATACTGCTGTGAAAAGGGCTCTCCGTCGTTCCGCGTGATAGAACGCACGGCGTACAGTATGTTTGACAACAACATAACGACGCCGGAGGAGATAACGGCGTTTGCGGAGCGCGAAAAGCTGAAAAACAGCATAACGGAACAGATAAGAGAGCTTTTCGGCATAGGCTCCCGCGCGCTTATCACAAAGGAAAAAAATCTCATAAGCGCGTGGGTGGATACGTACGGCTACGGTATGGATATGATAGAGCGCGCGTATGAGCTTACGATAAAAGCCATAAACAAGCCGTCTCTCGATTACGCGGGCTCCATAATGAAGCGCTGGTTCGAGAACGGGATAAAAACGCCTGAGGAAACGGAAAAAGATGCGGAGCAGCCGAAGACCGCAAAGCGCGAAAGAAAGGCGAAAAACGCGGAGAGCTTTGACGCCGACGAGTTTATGGATGCTGCAATGAAGCGCAGCTACGGCAATAACTGATACGGAGGATCAAAATGTCTTTTAACCGTGATGATTACGTGGCGATCAAAAAGAGATTTGACAGCAAAAGGGGAGAAGCGGAGAGGATCGCCAAAGAACGCACAAAGGATCTGTGCGGCAAAATACCCGAGCTGAAAAAGGTCTGCGATATATTATCGGACACGGGTCCGCGCGTATACGCCGCGGCGCTCGAGGGAAAAGAAGAGTTTGACAGAAAGTTTGAAGATATTAAACGGGAAAACGACGCGCTTCTTCAAAGAAAGCGCGAAATACTGACCGAAAACGGCTATCCCGCGGATTATCTTGAAGTGAAATACAACTGTCCGCTCTGCCGCGACGAGGGAAACGTAAACGGCAGGATGTGCGAATGTATGAAAAAGGAACTGGTAATCGCCGGCTATTCCTCCGCGGGAATAGCGGGACTTTGCGGCAGGATGAACTTCGATACGTTCGATCTGTCGTATTACGAAGGCGCGGAAAGAAAAAATATGGAGATAGTTTTGCAGAAATGCCGCGAATACGCGGAGAATTTCCGCGACACCGGCTCCGGTTCGCTTCTGTTTTTCGGCGGCACCGGCTTAGGCAAAACGCACCTTTCCGTAGCGGTGGCAAAAAGAGTGATAGAGGGCGGCCACACGTGCGTCTATACGACGGCGGACGATCTGTTTTCCGATTTCAGAAAATACAGATTCGACAACTCAGACGACGCTGAAACGGATAAGTATTCGGAATGCGAGCTTCTCATAATAGACGATCTCGGCACCGAGCTGAACGGACGCGATATAGTCCCGTTTTTATACAACCTTCTGAATCAGAGGCTGAACGCGGGAAGATCGACGCTCATAAGCACGAATCTGTCAAACAACAGACTGCTTGAAACGTATGATGAAAGAATAGTCTCGCGCCTGTTCGGTGAATTCCTCACGTTCAGATTCACGGGCAAAGACATCCGTATGCAGAAGCTCAAGAAACAGTTATAAGCTGATTTTTCGCGCGGCGGTCGTTTTCCGGCGCGGCGAAGCAGACGGTTTTGCCGTCTTTGATATAATAAGAATATTTAAGCGCGCGGGATGATATATTTATCCCGCGCTCTTTGAATCTGCGCTTTATCTCTTTTATTTCCTTTTTGCTTTTGCATAACGGCAGGGCGCGCCCGTCTTCGCCGAACGTCACGGAGAACGGAGCGTGACGGTATACGCCGTCTTTTCCGTACAGTTCAAGCTCGAATAAAAAGGAAAGCGGGCTTTCGTTATGCTTTTCATACCCGCATCTGACGTAGACGAAGGACGCGCGCTCCGCTTCCTTTTTGAGCGTTGATATGATATCCGATATAAAGCGGTTTATCCGCCGGCCCGCTTTTCCGCCGTCAACAGCTTCGGGATAATATAAAATCATTCTTTTTCTCACGCCGCCGTCTTTTTTGTCCGTTATCTTTTTCTTTTCTGTGATCTCCATGATCCCGCCGCCTTTTCATAAGGTATATATTACAATATATTGACAAATCCGGCGATATTTGATATAATTGAAAAAAATCCTTACGAAAGGATAGATCTGTATGAAAAAAATCCTGTCAGTCATCTGTATACTGCTTGCGGCGGTGCTTCTCGTGCCCGTCATATCGGGGACGGTATGCGCATCGACCGGCGACCGGGATACTCCCGCAACGTATCTTCCGAAAAGATACAAGCCGAGGCTCGATCTGCTCAGGTTCGATTTTACTCTGCAAACGATGAGCAGTTACATAAGAAACGAGAACATAGCCATCGGGAACCGCGCTGCGATGAACATAAGTGACAAAACGCTTAAAAACAGTTCGACAAAGCCCATGTCGTTCGGCTCCGGCGTTTTCGTCGGCGACGATTACGGTATGTCGGAGGGTTATCTCAGCTTTGATATGAAGATCGGCTCAGGCAAAATAAGCCTCGGCGTCCGCAACACAAAAGCGGGCGGCTACACGGAGGGCCGCGGTATCTGGTTCGACTTTGACAACAGCGGAAAAATAAAGATATCCGAAAGAGATACGGGCAAATCCGCGGAGATCGACAGCCCGTCCCGTTTTTCAGACGCGTCAAATATAAGATTTGAAGAGCATCTGAGCTATATGACGCTTTCCGTTGACGGCGTGACTGTTCTGACGTTTGACGTGACGGACGGCCGCTTAACCGCAAAGGACGGGAACGGCGGCGAGATAATATCCGCCGACGGCTGCGGGTTATACGGCTCCGGTTATTTCACCATAGTAATAGACGGCGACACGGACGGATCTGTTGACAACGTGGAATTTACAAATTACAAGCCGGACGAGAGCCTGCCGGAGCGCACGGACAGACAGATAGACTATACGACGTGGACGGCGTCCGACGATCTTTCGCGCACGATCGCGTCGAACGACGAGGCGGGAGACGTACGCGACGGCAAATACGTCGGTCTGTTCTACTTCCTCTGCTGGGTAGGCGCCGGCGTACACGTTCAGGACAATACCAAGATATATCTTGAAAAAGGCGCCAGCGGCTTGAAAAAGTACCTTCAGGAAAAAGGCGGCGAGGCGTACTGGGCTGAGCCATATTTCGGATATTACATAAACACGGATACGTGGGTATACAGAAAGCATGCGTATATGCTTGAGGCGGCGGGCGTTGACTTCATATTCCTCGACGTTTCAAACGCCGTGACGTTTGACAAAGGACATCTCGCGCTTTTCGACACCTGGCTTCAGATAAGAAAAGAGGGCGGTATGACGCCGCAGATCTGTTTCTTCTGCGGAGATAACGTCGGTACGTTCGAGACGGACATCTCTCATCTGCAGAAGACGGTATACGCGCCGAACAACTACGAAAAATACAAGGAGCTGTTCTTTATGTGGAACGGCAAGCCGCTCATATTCGGAAACGACAAGGGTATAAACAAGGAATGCGCGGAGTGGCTCAAAGATTTCACCGTGCGAGGAAACTGGGCGTGGTGCGACAAGGACAATTACTGGAGCTGGCTGCAAGAATACACGTACGATAAAAACAAACAGGAATACAAACTCATAAACGGAGGTTTAGGCAGAGACGCGGACGGCAATTTTGAGGAGCTTTCCGTCGCGCTCGGTCATCACCCCTCCACGAGCAAGGGCAGGAGTTTTGTGAACGGCAGCGAGCCGAACAATAAAAAAAGCGATTTCAACTTCACGCTTGAGGGTGTGGGAGAGGGAAAATGCTTTGAATTCCAGTTCAACGCGGTAAAGCAGTTCGACCCGTCCATAATGCTCATAACGGGCTGGAACGAATGGATAGCCGGCTGTTTCCACGCGTCGGAAAACAGATTCTTTGCACAGACGAGCGTCAAGGGATATATGTATATAGACCAGTTCAACCCGGAATTCTCGCGCGACGCAGAGCCGATGAGACTGCGCGACGGAGCAGGCTTCGGAGACAACTACTATTATCAGATGTGCGACTACATAAGAAAATTCAAGGGCATCGGAAAGACCACCGAAGCGTCGGGACAGAAGAGCATCAAGCTCACCGACATTTCAACGTGGGATAACGTCGGACCGGAATACAAGGACAACATAGGCGATACAAAGCTGCGCAATACCGTATCATACGACGCGGATTACAGATACGTCAACGGTACCGGCAGAAACGATATAGATTACGCAAAGGTTTCTCAGGATGAGAAAAACGTTTATTTTCTCGTAAAATGTACCGCTGACGTGGAAAAAGCCGACGGTGAAAACTTCATGAATCTGTTTATAAATACGGATAACGATATTTCCACGGGCTGGGAAGGCTACGATTACGTTATAAACAGAGCAAGAAACGACAGGATTGTGACCGTGGAGAAATTCAAAGACGGCTTCGGATCGGAAAAGGCGGGTGAAGCGGAGTATTACATCGAGGGCGAATATCTCGCCGTAAAGCTTGACAAAAGCGTTATAGGCGCGGGAGAGCTTTCAACGTTCACGTTCAAGTGGGCTGACAATTCAACGACCTCCGGCAACGTTATGGAGTTTATGGATCTCGGAGACGCCGCACCGAACGACAGGTTTGCATATAAGTACGTCGGCGCAAACGGTATAACCGTTGATTACGCCGGGGATACGGAAAATACGGAAACGGATGCGGAAGAAACGGAAGAGAACAACGCGGATAAGGAAGAAGATCTCGGAGGCTTCATCGCGCTCGTCGCCGCGGTATCCGTCGCGGTCATAGCCGCCGCCTCCGTCGTGATCGTTCTGATCAAGAGAAGATAAGGAGAGCGAATATGAAAAGATTTATTATGGTTTTGTGCCTTGTATTTTGTTTTGCGCTGTCATATAACGCCGCCGCTCTGACCGTTATCGAAGAGGATTTTGAAGCGGCGTACGTCGGAGACGACCTTGCGTCGATTGATAATATGTACTGTTATTATGAATGGAACAACGCCACGGGAGACTCCGCCTGCGATATAATCAGGGATCACGGCGGCAACGCGCTGATGATAAGCGGCGCAAGCGATCTGTTCACGATAGATTACATCCCGTCGGAATACGTTTTCAGCCTTGATATCAAGCCTATGAAGGATAACGGTATGGTAAATATCTTTGTCCGCGGCGATATGCCGGGCGCTCTTACCAAGATAAACCCGAAAAACGCGGGCATCAACCAGGGCTTCCCGTATTACGAATGGGACTGGTACAGGGAGAACGGCGGCGGACAGGGCGCGTCGGGCTGCGGCGGTTCGGGAGTCATAATATCACTCAATAAGAGCGGACTTAACATAAAGATAAAAAAATACGTTACGGACGGTCTTACGATAACCTCCTCGCCGTTTAACGTAAAAACGGGCGACGTTGACATAGAAGCGTACAATAACGTAAAAATAACGGATACGGGAAAGAGGATAGACGTTTATCTAAACGGTTCGCCCGCCGCGTATATAGACCTGTCGGATGAAAGCGTGGTCTACGAGACTGACGGCACGAATATGGAATATTATAAAACAGCCGCAGTACACGCGGCGAACGGAGAGCTTCTCGGCGAGGTAGAGAACACGCGCCTTCACTATAACGGCTCACAGCTCGCGGTTGCCGGCAGATTTGAAAAATTTTATATAGACAATATAAAAATAGCGTACGGAGAGCACGCGATAGAGTATTCAAACGGAGAATACACGCCCGCCACGGAAACAAGCGCGCAGACGACGGAAACGGAAAAGGAGACGGAGACCGCGCCGGCGGCAACGGACGAACAGACGGATAAGCAGACGGAGCCCCCCGAAACGGCAGAGGAAACGAAGCCGACGGAGGAAAAAGGCAAAACGGACAAAAAGACGCTTATCATAATCATCGCCGTCATAGCGGACGTGATAATAATCGCCGCCCTCGCCGTGTTCATACCGAAAAAGAAAAAATGAAAACCGCGGCGATAGTTGACGACGACGTATATATAGGCGATATGCTCGCCGAGGTGCTCGGAAAAAACGGCTACCGTGTAATTCGCGCGTATTCGGGAACGGAGGCTTTGATGCTGTTTTCCGCCGAGACGCCGGATATAATACTGCTTGACCTTATGCTCCCCGGTCTTTCCGGTGAGGAGGTCATGCCAAAAATAAAGGACGTTCCGGTTATTGTGATAAGCGCGAAAACGGACGCCGACAGCAAGGTAAAGCTGCTTCTTGACGGTGCTTGTGACTATATCACAAAACCGTTTGATACAAAGGAGCTTCTGGCGCGTATGTCCGTCGCCCTGCGCAATTCAAATAAAAGCGCGGCGGTGTTAAGGTATGGCGGTATAACGCTCAACAGCATAAATCACACGGTTAAGATAAACGAAACGGAGCTTAAGCTGACGAGAACAGAGTACGCAATACTCAAATACCTTATGCAGAACGCCGGACAAGCGGTTTCAAAATCACGACTGCTTGATAAAATCTCGGCTGACACGCCGGACTGCACGGAAAGCTCGCTTAAAATACACGTAAGCAACTTAAGAAAAAAGCTCCGTCTGGCGTCGGGCAAGGACTATATAGAGGCCGTGTGGGGCATAGGCTATAAACTTTAACCGAATCTTAACCTTTTTCTTTACCGCTTCCTTTACATATCTATGATATTATATCTCCATAATAAAAAAGGAGGTCTGATATGCAGTACACGGTTACAGCCGCGAGGCTGAAAAAGAAATACGGCAAAGCGTACGCGTTAAACGGTCTTGATATGCACGTTCCGTCGGGCTCGATATACGGTCTTATAGGCAGAAACGGCGCCGGAAAAACGACGCTTCTGCGCGTTTTGTGCGGCTTACAGGAGCAGGACGGCGGGGAATACGCACTTTTCGGCGTAAAATGCGGGGACAAAAACATAAAAAGCTCGCGCAGAAGAATAGGCGCGATAATAGAAAAGCCATCGTTATATAACGACATGACGGCGGCAGAGAATCTTAAAATACAGGCGGTTTCGCTCGGGCTTCCGTCATACGATTTCATACCCGAGCTTTTATCGCTCGTCGGCTTGTCGGAGGCGGGCGCGAAAAAGGTGCGCAATTTTTCGCTCGGCATGAAACAGCGGCTCGGAATAGCCGTCGCGCTAACGGGCGGACCCGATTTAATAATACTTGACGAGCCGACAAACGGACTCGACCCGCAGGGCATAGTTGAGATGCGCGAGCTTATATTAAAGCTCAACCGAGAACAAGGGATAACCTTTATAATTTCAAGCCACATTTTAGAGGAGCTGTCAAAGCTCTGTACCGATTACGGTTTTATCGACCGCGGGCGTATAATAAAGGAAATAAACGGTGCGGAGCTTGATGCGCTTTTAAGAAAAAGCACGGTTATAAAGGTGACGGAGACGAAAAAAGCCGCCGCGGCGCTTGACAAAACGGGCTTGCAGTATAAAATAAACGCCGATGATACCGTTATTATATACGGCGAGTTTTCGCTGTCCGCCCTTGCGAAGGAGCTTTCTTCTGCGGGCTCGGAGCTGCTGTCCGCGACACCGTGTGACGAGAGCCTTGAAACGTATTTTATAGAATTGACGGGAGGCGGCAAAAATGAGTAAGCTTATACGCGCCGCGTTTTACCGGTATTTTCACAGTATCCTGTTTTACGTCTGCCTTGCCCTTTCGCTTATATCCGCCGCCGTTTTTTCTTACGCTGTCAGGCGTGATAAAGAAATGTACGTGGGACTTTTTCTTTTGCAGTTGTTTGTATACGCGGTTTTGCTGTCCGTTACGGTCGGAGGCGAGGCGTGCGGCGGCTGTAAGAACAAAATAATATACGGCTACAGCAGATTGGAGATTTATTTTTCAGAGCTTGTCGCCGCCTCCGCCGTCGTATCCGGCATTTATCTATTCTATATTATATTTTCTTTCCTTTTTAATATGTCAACCGTAAGTCAGACGCCGGTATCGCTTATTTTGCAGTCGCTTTTAGGCTTTTACTGTATATCGCTTTGCATATGCGCCTTATGCGTGTTTATTTCGTTTTCAAGCGGCAAGACTATAGCCGCCGCGATTATTTGCGTTATACTTGTTTTCGGTATTTATATAACCTGGGAGCCGACGGAGACCGTTTTGAATAAAGCCGAGTATTTCACGGTTTACACGCCGAAAAACGCTATGGGCGGGGAGCCGGCTTTTCAAGGCGAAAGAAATCCGGACGACGAGGATATGATAGAGGTAAAACAGAAAAATCCGGAATACGTCGGCGGCTTTGCGCGCACTCTGCTTGTTTTATACCGTGATTTAAACCCTTACTGTCAGCTTAAACGGTATAATTCCGTTTTAAGACCGTATTTTTACACAGACGAGGAGCGAAGTTACGCAAAAGGCGTGATTTTTTCTCCTCACCTTATTGAAGCGGGTTATCTTGATACGGATATATCGGAGGACGAACAGAAATTCCTTAACGCCGCGCCGCTTTATCCGCTTGCCGTTACCGCCGTCCTCGTACCGTCGGGCGCGCTTTTGTACCGCAAAAAGAAATTCAGGTGAGGTAATTATGCTCCCGTGGATATTATGCGGCGTTTTATCCGCCGCCTTGATAATACTTGTAATAAAGCTCGCGCTTATACGAAAAAGCGTTGACGAGATATGTAATGAATTATCAAAGATAATATCGGAGGATACGAACAGGCGCCTTACGGTGTCGTCGTCGGACAGGCATATAAGACGCCTTGCCGCCGAACTTTCGGCGGAGCTTCAAAATTTAAAAAATGCGGAGCGCAGATATAAAAACGGCGACAGGGAGTTAAAGGAAGCTATAACGAATATCTCACACGACCTGCGTACGCCGCTGACCGCAATATCGGGATATACGGAGCTTTTGCAGAACGAGCCGATGTCGGACGACGCCGAAAGATACGCCGCGTACATCCGCGAGCGGACGGAGGCTCTGTCGTCGCTTACGGAGGAGCTTTTCCGATATTCCGTCATAACGTCAAAGGCGGAGCTTAAACTTGAAGAAACGGACGTGTGCGCGGTTTTACAGGACTGTCTGTTAGGCTTTTACACGACGCTTAAATCCGCCGGAATAGAGCCGGTGATAAGCGTGCCGGAAAACAGCGTAATGCGGCAGGCGGACAAAACGGCGCTTTACCGCGTGTTTGAAAATATAATAAACAACGCCGTAAAGTACAGCGACGGAGATTTGAACGTAATAATGACGGAGGACGGAGAGATTACGTTTTCAAATAAGTCCGCCGCGCTTTCCCCTGTACTTGTGGCAAGGCTGTTTGACAGATTTTTCACGCTCGACACCGCCCGCGCCTCAACCGGTCTCGGACTCTCCATAGCAAAACACCTGACCGAGCAGATGAACGGAAAAATAACCGCCGCGTACAGCGACGGCAGTGTGTATATTACGGTAAAATTATAGTAAAATATATAAGTTCGTAAAAACAGCAGACTTGCAAGCGGTAAACTTACGAGTCTGCTGTTTTTATATTTGCTTGCCCTTTTTGAACTGGCTTTGGTATAGGTCGTAGTAGAAGCCGCGTTTGTTTATAAGCCCGGTATGCGTACCGCGCTCAACTATGCTGCCCGCCCTCATTACGAGTATCTCGTCGGCGTTTAAAACGGTTGAAAGACGGTGCGCGACGATAAACGCCGTTTTGCCCTCCGTCAGCGTGTCGAACGCCTGCTGTATCTTTTTCTCCGTCATCGTATCGACGGAAGACGTCGCCTCGTCGAGTATCAGCATTGCGGGCTTACACAGCATAACGCGGGCGATACACAAAAGCTGTTTCTGACCCGCGGACAGACCGCCGCCGTCCTCTCCTATCACCGTGTCGTATCCCTTCGGCAGTCTTGTTATAAATCCGTGCGCGTGCGCCGATCTTGCGGCTTCCTCTATCTCGGCGCGGCTTGCGCCCGGCTTTGATAACGCTATGTTATCGGCGACAGTTCCGTACCTTAACCACGTATCCTGCAATACCATTCCGTATCTTTTGCGCAGTCCCCGCCGGCTCATATCACGCACGTCGACGCCGCCGACGCTGATATTTCCGCCCGTCACGTCGTAGTACCGCATAAGAAGATTGATGAACGTCGTTTTTCCGCAGCCCGTCGGTCCGACTATTGCCGTGTGCTTTCCCTCGGGGGCTGAAAAATCCATATTCTCGATAAGCGGTTTGTCGGGCGAGTATGAAAACGACATATTATTTATCGTAACGTCGTTTGAAGAAACGAGTCCGTCGTTTTTTCCTCCGTCGTCCTCGTCCTTCTCCTCAAGGAACGCAAATATCCGCTCCGCGCACGCAAACGCGCTTTGCAGCTCTGCTATTACGCCGGAGATCTCGTTGAACGGCTTTGTATATTTGTTCGCGTAGGCGAGGAAGCTCGCCAGCGCGCCGACCGTCATCCCGCCGCCGGCTATGACGGACAGAGCGCCCGTCAGCGCGACCGCGCCGTACACTATCGCGTTTATCAGACGCGTGGACGGATTTGTGAGCGAGGAGAAAAACGTGGCTTTGAAGGATGATTTTTGAAGCGCGGCGTTGTATTTGTCAAACCCGGCGTCAAAATCGCGCTCCGCGCCGAGTGCGCGTACGGTCTTCTGCTCTCCGACGGTCTCCGTGACGAACGAGGTCTCTGCCGCCGTGTCCGCCGTCTGCTTTGAGAAAAGCCCGAACGTCCGCGAGGCTATGAGGCGCGCCGTAAAGAGCGAAAGCGGCGTTAAAAGCACGACCACCGCAGTGACGGACGGTTTTATGACGAGCATGAATACAAGCGTTCCGATTATAAGCGATATTCCGGAGAAAAGCTGTGTGAAGCCGAGAAGCAGACCGTCAGAGAAAGTCTCCGCGTCGTTTGTGAAGCGCGATATTATATCTCCCGCAGGATGTTTGTCAAGATATGACATCGGGAGCCTGTGTATTTTTTCAAACGTTTCTTCTCTCAGCTCTGAAACGGTCTTATACGCGGCGCGGTTCGACAAAACCGTCATTATGTACTGTACCGCGGCGGCGGAGACCGAGAAAACGGCTGCTTTGACAAGTATGACGGTAAGAGCGGCGAGGTCGACGCCGTCCTTGCCGACGAGTAGATCGACCGCGTCGCCGAACAGCAGCGGAACGCAGAGCGAAAGCCCCGCGTAAGCCGCGGAGAGCACCATGATCACGGCGAATACGGGTATTTGTTTTTTTATCCGGGAGAGTATCTTTGAAAACAGCTTTTTATTCATCGCCGTCGCCTCCTCCCGTCTGTGTTTCGTATATCTTCTGATACGTTTCACACGATCCGAGCAGTTCTTCATGCGTGCCTTTTGCGATGATTTTTCCGTCGTCTATGACGGCGATCAGATCAGCGCCGCGCACGCTCGACACGCGCTGTGCGGCGATTATGACAGTCATATCCTTTGAGTATCCGGACACTGCCTCTCGCATCTTCGCGTCCGTCGCGTAATCGAGTGCGGAGGAGCTGTCGTCAAGTATCAGTATTTTCGGGTCGCGCAGAAGCGCGCGTGCGATGCAGAGTCTCTGACGCTGACCGCCGGAAAAATTGCGCCCGTTCTGCTCCACCTTGATATCGAGCCCGCCTTTTTCGCTGACGAAGTCAAGCGCGCACGCGGCGTCAAGCGCCTTGCATATCGCGCCGTCGTCGGGGGCGTCTATACCGTACGTCAGATTTTCACGCAGAGTGCCGGCGAACAAAACCGCCTTCTGCGGTACCGCGCCGACCGTTTTGCGGAGCTGTTTTTCCGGGTATTCCTTTATATCGTGCCCGAACAGAGAGACCGTGCCGCCGTCCGCGTCGTAAAAGCGCGCGATAAGCGCGAAAACAGACGATTTACCGGAGCCCGTTCCGCCTATAAGTCCGAGCGTTTTTCCTTTTTCAAGCGAAAGACCGATATCGGACAGCGCCGGCGTCCCGCCGTAGGAGAGGGAAGCGTTTTCAAGCTTTACCGCACAGTCAGAGCTGAGATCAAGCTCTGTTTCCCCGTACTTTATTGACGGAGTGACGCTGAACACTGCGGATATACGCTTTGCGCTCGATAAGGCTTTCGTTATGTTTATCGTGAGGTCGGCGAGCTTTATAAGCTCCGTCAAAACCATTGCGGTGAGATTATACATTGCCACGACCTCGCCCCGCGTCAGCTCTCCCGCGTTGACCTTTATCGCGCCCGAATACATGAGCGCCGCGACGGCGACGTTTACAATAACGAGAGTTACGGGATTCAAAAGCGCCGAAAACCGCCCGGATCTTATCTGATCCTTATACAACGCGCCGTTCTGCTCCCGGAATTTTACCTTCTCCGTTTCCTCGGAGCCGAATGCGCGTATAACTCTTACGCCGTCAAGATTTTCCTTTGCAAGACGCACGGTAAATGACAGCTTTTCCTGCACTCTTGAATAAAGCTTCATACCGAAAAGCATCAATAAATAAACGAACAGAAGAAGAACGGGAACGGCGAGCGCAAAGCGGAAGGCGGGCTTTGCGCTTATGACAAAGCACGCGACGACCGCGCCCGCGACGACGAACGGGGAGCGGAGAAGCAGACGAAGCGTCAGATTGACGCCGTTCTGTATGCGGACCGCGTCGCTCGTCATATTTGTGATGAGCGACGATACGCCGAGCTTGTCGAGATCCGAATACGACAGACTTTCTATATGTGAGTAAAGCGCGCGTCTGAGCTGCGCCGCAAATCCGGTCGCCGCCTTTGCGGCGAAGAACTGCGCCGCAAGAGCAAAGCCGAAGCCGACGGCGGCGAACGCAATGAGAATGAAAAAACAGCGGATAACAAGCGATCTGTCCGCTTTATCTATTCCGTTGTCGATCATATACGATACTATGAACGGCACGGCGAGCTCAAGTGCGACCTCGCACAGCTTCAGGATCGGAGCGATAACGCTCTGTACGCCGTAACCCTTGAAGTATCTGAAAAGCTTTTTCATACAGACTTGACTTTTTCTTTCTTTTAATGTAAAATATAAGCATGAAACACGAGATAGCACCCGTATTTGACGGTAATTCAAGGATCCTTATATTAGGCAGTTTCCCGTCGGAGGCGTCAAGGGCAGCCGGATTTTTCTACGGCAACCCCAATAACCGCTTCTGGCGCGTTTTGTCGCGCCTGTTTGAAGACGCGGCGGGGACGCAAACGGAGGAGAAAAAGGCGTTTTTGCTGAGACACAACGTAGCCCTATGGGACGTCATAGCCTCATGCACCGTAAAAGGCTCCTCCGACGCGAGTATCAGGGACGTTATACCCAACGATATAACGCCTATACTGAAAACAGCCGATATAAAAACCGTTTATCTGAACGGAAAGCTGGCGGACAGGCTTTTTGAAAAATACATAATATGCGATATACCGCATATCTGCCTTCCGTCCACGAGCCCCGCGAACGCGCAGTACTCGTTTGAGCTTTTGTGTGACGCGTGGTCCGTTATCCGTTGTAATCTTTAAACGTGCGGTTGTCCGTAAAATCTTTGTTTTCCGTAAATTTACGCCTTATATCGGTCAGGCTTCCCGAGGTTATGAGATAACTGTATGAAAGAGGCTTGTATGATATAAGACGCAGATGATATATCGGCGCAACGTAGTTCGTGGGACCGTCCGCCGGGTCCTTTGTGCCGTTATGACTGAAACGCCCCGCGACGTACATCGTCGCGCCGGGAACGTATAAGCCGATTCCGTAATCGTCACCGTCGCACCATGCGCACCACGTTTCGGAATTGTTTTTATTTAACGGGAATCTGTGACGCGGCCAGTCCTCGGGCCAGAAGATAAGATCGCGGCGGACCTCAAGCGGCTCGTTCTGCCACGGCTTATCGCCGTTGTAGAAATAAAAGTTGTCAAGATAGCTGACCGTATAGAACGCGGGTATCTCCTGACTGCACACGGGATGATCATAGCCCGACCAGTCCGTGAACCTGTTTTCCACCGTGAGGATTTCGCCGTTTATCGTATACGTGTTTTCCATATAGCTGTACGTATAAAGCCCGACGTGTCCCCAGTCGCGCGGACGGCATTTGACCCAAACGCTGCCGTCCTCCACCCTGTAATCTATCAGCTTGCTCTTTTTGTTTCCGCGGTCGCCGCCCTGAACCGGGTTATATACCCAGGGATTGCCCATGAATTCGCCCTTTTGAAAAGGCGGTTCACCCGTGCCGTAGTAAGACTGCTGTACGAGTCTGCCCGTGTCCGCGTGGTTCAGCATATTTGACAGGCCCTCGATTTTGCATCTTTTATCCTCATAATACGACAGACCGCCGCCCCATACGAGCTCCACTCCGACCTTAAGTATATCGTTTTCGATAAAATACGTGCCGAAGGCGGGCGCTTTTTCTGTTTTTACGGTAATCTCGTCTATCACAGCCTCGCCGTCGCCGCGCCTCTCAAGCCGGAGATCGAATACTCCGTACGCCGTCTTTCCATCGAGAAAGCCCTCGATAAAGCTTTCAAACGTGCCGTTTTTGTCCGCGGGCAGATAAAAAAGCTCCTTTACCGTCTCACCGCCGGAGGTGAAATAAAAGCTTCCGACAGACGGTACGTCGCTGTGGTATTTAACGCTGTATTTGTTGTATTTTTCGGCAATGTAATTCATTTTTTCAGCCCCTTCAGAAGTTTTATTTCGTATGCGTAGCCGTCGTTGTCGTTCGGAGTTTCAAGCTCGAAAGGCAGACCGCTCAGATGCGCGTTGTTTATTATCTTCCCGATATGATCGAGCCCGATGAAGCCCTGACCTATCTTCTCGTGTCTGTCCTTGTGCGCTCCCATCGGGTTTTTGCTGTCGTTGAGATGAACGGCGTAAAGGCGGTCAAGCCCTATTATCCTGTCAAATTCAAGAAGCGTTTCTTCAAAGCCGTCACGGACGTCGTAACCGGCGTCGGATATATGGCACGTGTCAAGGCAAACGCCGAGATGCTCTTTGTATTCGCAGCCGTCTATGATCGTCCGCAGCTCCTCAAATGTCGAGCCTATCTCGCTGCCCTTTCCCGCCATCGTTTCAAGCAGGACGGTCGTGGTCATATCGCGGCGCATATTTCCGTTCAGCATCTCAAGTATGTATCTGATCCCGATATCCGTGCCCTGACCGACGTGGCTGCCGGGATGAAAATTGTATAAGTTATGCGGCAGATGCTCCATTATCTCTATATCGTCCGCAAATACCGAATTTGCAAATTCGCGCGTTTTGGCCTCCGCGGACGCGGGATTGAGTGTGTACGGCGCGTGCGCGACTATTTTGCCGAATTTGTTTTCTTTCATATATGAAACGAGCGCCGACGCGTCGTCCGCGTCGAATTTTTTTGCCGAGCCGCCGCGCGGATTTCTTGTGAAAAACTGAAAGGTGTTCGCTCCGAGCTCGCTCGCCGTTTTTCCCATGTTGAGATATCCGCCGGACGACGATAAATGACAGCCTATGTAAAACATATTATTTCTCCCGTGTCGTTATATTCTTTTTTTGCGCGCGCCGGAAATCAGCGCGAAGGACGCGCAGGCGAAAGCGAGCGAAAGCGCCGCGGCGAACATCACGGTTTTTCCGCTGTCGCCCGTTTCGGGGTTGTCCGGCAAGTCGGGCTCTTCCGGCTCATCCGGAATATCGGGCTCGTCCGGCTCGTCTCCGTGATAATATTCGTGTATCAGCTCGCCCAGCACGCCGGGATCGTATACCTGAAGCATATCGTATATACCGACTTCCGCGGGGTCGTTAATGCCGAATTCCGAAAGATCTATAAGCTCAAACGGCGCTCTCAGATCGTAATCCGCCTTCGCTCCCACGTCGTTATCCTCCCCCTTTGCGTTCAGATACTTTATGCCGGTGGAGGAGAAATAGAAGTAGTTTTCCGGAGTGAAGAAGCGTGACATCGTGCAGGAGCCGCCGCCGCTGTCACAGCCTATGACCGCTATCCCCGCGTCCTGAGCGTTTACGGAAAGCGTGTTTGCGGCTGAGAAAGAGCAGTTTGACGACAGTATCGCAAAATCAAAGTCGTAATACACGTCCTTGTCCGCGTCGTCATATTTGCCGTCGAGATTCAGGTCGACAAGCACGGTCTCACGAATGTGATTGCCCGTAGTGGTGTTGTATGAATGAAAATACGCCGTATCAGTTCTTTCTTCTTTGTTTTTAATCATGGTAAGGATGTACGTAAGAACGCCCGTGGAACCGCCGGTGTTGACCGTAAGGTCCACCGCAAAGTTTTTGACGCCCGCCTCCGCTGCTTTGTCAAGACTGTGCTTGAACGAGTCTATAACGGAGTTTTCAAACGAGTCAAACGAGAATATCGCCGTGTCGTTGGCTATTACGAGCGTCGCGTTGCCGAAGTCCTCCATATACAGCGCGTCGGGATTTTCCTCAAGCAGGGATCTGTAATAATCATAGACGTTGTTCCTCTGCCATAAAAGCACCTCGTTCTTTGACGAAAACGTGCTTATGAAGTTGAATATGGAGAGCATATTTTCCCAGTCCTCGTCCGGCTCGCCGATTTTCTGTAAAAAAATCTTTCCCAATTCCGATTCGGGATAGTTGTTTACTATCTGCGCTATCTCCGCGTTATACGCGCAGTGACCGCCGTCAAAGAAATAATATTCCAGAAGTCCGAGACCGAGCAGATGATCGGAAACGTTCTCCGAGAGAAGAAGGTCTTTTATGCGCTTTGTGCTTTCGCCGCTGTTTTCAAGAAATTCGTCAAAGCTCAGATCGGACAAATAATCGCTTATTATCGCAAGCCCGGGTCTTCCGTAAAAATGGTCCACGCAAAGGCAAAGCTGATTGTAGGTGAAAAGCGCCGTCGCGGGATCGCGCTTCGTTTTGTTCGTAAGCGTCGTGCGGTCGTAATACAGATCGTCAGACGCCGAAACGAAATAAAGGCTCCCGTCAACGTAGTTGAGAGCGTTCGCGCCGAAGAACACGCAGCCGAGAAGGGAAAACGGAAAATACGTCTTTTCATTGTGTTCAACTATATCGAATCCGTATTCGCCGAGATCGAGCGCAAAAGGCTCCGGCTCGTTTTCGTATTCTATCTCACTCAGATAATGTACCGCGTATTCGCTCAGAGAGGAGTTTTCAACGTACTGATCGAGCAAAAACACCTCCTGATTTCTGAAGGTCACGGTGTCGTTTGCAGCGTCTATTATCACGTCGGCGTCCTTGTTTTTGCAGGATACGGTGTACGTGCCGTCTTCATTTTTCACCGTTGTGAATTCATCCGTGAAAGCGCGGGAGAGGAAATCCACCGTCTCAACGTACGGTATCCCGTCAAGCCCGTCAAAGAAAAGACAGCGGAGAACGGTTTGCTTCTCCATTTCGTACAGATAAGCCGTAACGTCCCTTTCCTCATATTGAGTCTCCGACCCGGACGCAAGAGAGGGAAACGCCGCGGACAGCGCCGTAACGGTTATGATCAGAACGCTTATGATTATTAAGACCTTTTTCATTTCAACTTTTCCTTTTCCGGTTTTGTAATTCTTAATCCATCCTTATACTGAAAAAACACGTCCGCCGCAAACTGACGGAAGCGGGAGCCGTTTTTGTTTCGCCGCCTGTTGTCTTTTGTTTCATATTATCATAATATTGTAATTTTGTCAATAGAGAATATATTATATAGGGCGGGAAAAATGCGGAATAGAACGGAGAAAAAACAAAACAAAGGCGTCTGTTTTACGCGCAGACGCCTTTTTTCTTAAGTCTTATTTTTTCTTTTTCTTTGCGAGTATTATCGCGACCACGGCGGCGATAATGACGACGCAGCCGATCACTATACCGATTATGAGAGGCGTGCTGCTCTTGTTCTCCGGCGTTTTCGTTCCCTGATCATCGGTTTCGGGAGCTTTTGTCGTTTCGTTTGACGAGGTGTCGGGCGCTTTCGTTTCCTCCGCCGTCGTTGCTTCTTCTGTAACGCTTTCAGCTTCCGTTTCCGTTTCCGTGCCGGCGTCGGTCCCGGTCTCGACTATCTCTTCCTCTGTCTTCGCCTTAACGGCTCTGAAATAATATACGGAGCCTTCCTCGGCGTTTCTGCACGGGTCTATTCTGATTGATCTTATCTGATCCGTCCATGAGCCGTAGTCGTCGTAAAGCATATCCACTTCCAGCTCGGCAAAATCCTCCGTCTCGTCGATATCGAAGGTGATATGGCATCTCGATATGTCGCGGGCTTCCTTTGTGGTGAAGAATATCTCCGCGGGGGAGTAAACGTCCGTTTTGCAGTCAAGCACGATTATTGTGTACTTGTCGCCGTCAAAGTAGTTTTTCATATTCATCGGGACCTTGAAGAACGGGTCGTCTCCCGTGACCGTCAGCTTAAGGCATCCCGTGAGCTCGTCCTGTTCGATCTTGCAGTCGTTGCCGGTCCCTACGGCGTATGAGATGACCGCGGGGTCGGTGAAGTCGGCTATTACGATCTCGGAAGCGTTCGGATCGTAGTTCAGCTTAACGTCGTCACCCTTCGGGGCTGTGGCGTTTTCGCCGTACGCTATAGATACGTTCTTGAAATAGCTGTCCGTGATCTTGGAGCAGATACCGAAGCCGGTGCCGGTAAGCGGGGAATCGGTGTCCGTCCATTCAAGCCACGGATCCGCCTCCGTCATCCTGTCGCCGTTCACGTCGTATTCCGTTATGTAGACCGCTATCGAAGCCTCGGCGGGATCGTAAAGCACCGTAAGTCCGACGACCGCGCCAGCCTGCAGGGAAGCGGAATGGTCGATGACCTGCCAGTCGCCCCATTTGCCTACGTTTTTCTCTATCGCGAGAAATCCGCCGTCGTTGCTGCTCGATATGTCTATAAGATAATAATTGTCAACGTTTTCCTCTATCAGTCCGTTGCCGTTCACGTCGGATACGCCGACCAAAAAGCCGGAGTCGCCGCCGAGACCGTCGGGCTCGTCGGATTTGTCGGAAATGGTAAGATCCATATAAAGCCTTACCTTTTCAGCCGTGTTGCCGAGCGCATAGAAGCCGAAATCGGGCCAGTCTACTCTGTCACGGCAGTTGTAAACGCCGTTTTCAATGACCCAGTTTCCGCCGTAATCCGTGTTTTCGTTAAGCATTTCCGCATTATCCGCCGCGGCAAACGCGTTTACCGCGCAAACGGATAAAACGGACAGAACAAGAATGACGCATAATATTGTTTTTTTCATAGCTGCCTCCGCCTATAATTAAGCTATTTTATATTTTATTACTTCAATATTGTTTTTTCAATACGTCAGCGCAAGGGAATTGTTAATAAAATGAAACATGTTTTCCAAAACCGAAGCTGTCCGCTTCTCCCGAGGGAAAAGCGTGGCTGCTTCTCATCTGACGGGTCCGGTCTCACAGCCCGAGCTTTTCTCTGATTCCGGCGGCGCGTTTCAAGGCGAGCTTCTCATATTTTCCGTATATATCGCAAATATGCCCGACCATATCGCAGAACGCGCCGAGCCTGTCCGGGGCGAGCCGCTTGCCGTGTCCGCGCCCGGAATCCTGCTTGTTCACCCATATATCGATGATTTTAAGCGGGGCGTCTCTTACAAGGATAAGGCGTATATCAGAGGTCAACTCCACAGTTACGTTTTCGGAGTAATAGTATTCGCTTGCCTCTCTTTCGACTTTTATCGCAGGTGACAGCCGCGATCTGATCTCTTCGTAAGTTTTATCAAGATCGACCTCGTAACCGTCGTCCTCCCAAAGCCCGCTTTCGTGGTAAAGTCCGTTTTGCGAGTATACGAGATCCTTGACGAACGACGACATACAGTTTTTTACAAAGCCTCCGTCCGGGGCGAGATAATCTCTTTCATTTTCCGCCCCGAATTTCAACGCGGATCTGCCGACGATCATTTCATATCTGTCAAGATTTTCGTAAAATAATCTCTGTTCCGGATCAAGATCTTTATATTTATCGTCATTCTTCTTTTCGCTTTCTTTGCGGAGAATTTCGAGCGCTTCTTCCAGGACCGGACTTACCGGGATATCGTTTTCCTCGTAAAGCGCTTCAATCCTGCGGAGGAATCCGTCGTGAACGTCTTCATACGGATAATTACCTTCGTTGTAATATGAGTCGTTCATCCTGACGGCGAGCCTGCATACTCTGTCGTTCAGCTCCGGATCGTTCTCAAGTACTTCGGGCGGTATCGACTCTAATATGTCGAGAAAATCCTCCTCCGCCTGTGCGAAATCCGGGTAGTATTCGCTTGTCGAATCCTCGAAAAAGCTGTAATTTTCAGGATCCGGAAGGTGTTTTACAACGCTTTCAAGACCGAAAAGAATATAATCGAGTTCCTCCTGCACGTCCTCCGGCAGATTTTCAAACTGACCCGGATGTTCGTCGAGGACGGCCCGGATGACGTCCGCGTCGTGTCTTAACCTCTCCGACGCGAAGCCGATAGAATCTCCGCATCTTTTTACCGCGGCAAGGACCGTCTCCTTGTCGTCCTTCAGCCGCTTTGACGCGTATTCAAGCACGTCGCCTTCGTAGGTCTCTATCGCCGTGAGGACTATCTCTTTGTCGTCCTTCAATTCGTCGGACGCGAACTGAAGCGCGTACCCGTCGTGCCTTACGGCGGCAAGCAGCACGCCGCGGTCGCCGCGCAATTCTTCGGCGGCGTATCCGAGCGCGTTCCAAGCCGAGCCGACGGCAGCCGTCACGACATCCTTGTCCGCACGCAGGCGTTCCGAAAAATCTTCAAGCAATCCTCCTCCCATGGGCAGTATTTTTATCGCGAATGCCCTGTTGTCCCGGATTATTTCCGGCGCGTTTTTCAGTTTGAACAGTTTTCCGCCGAGATATGCTTCCGCCGCGTCGACGTCGCGCTGCATCTCCTCCGGGAGAAAGGAAAAAACTTCCCGGTCAACTCTGACGGCGAGGAGGGCGATCCCTTTGTCGTTTCTGAATCTTTCACTTACGTGTTTTATAACTTCAGCGTTCTGATTCACCGCCTGTTTCACAAATTTACGGTCGTTCTGAAGCTCCTCCGACGCGTAAACGATGGCGGAGGGACAGTTCTTTACGGCCTTAAGGACCGTAATCGGGTCGGATCGGAGCGTATCGGGCGCAAACTTAAGACACTCCCCGCGGCGGACTACGATCTTTTTCATAAAAGCCTCATCCGCTCTGTCCCCGTCTGACGCAAAAGCGAGCCATTCTGACCAGAGCTCTTCCGGGACTTTGCGGATCAGGTCTTCTTTTTTGCAATTTTTATATTTTTCTATCGCTTCCATAAATACACCGGTTTCCGCACGATTTACAGGTCATACTTTTTTCTTTCTTCCCGCGCCTTATCCTCAGCCATCTGCGTAAAACGGTCAACGTTGTCGTAAACGTACTCCGCCACTCGGCAGAACTCCGCCGTCTGATCGGGGAAGAAATACGCGGAGCAACGCTCGCAGTCGCCGTTCGCCTGACATTCAAGCAGCTCGTCTTCCGTTTTCTCGGCGACGTATCCCATCCAGTCCCCGTCGTCGTCGTCCCAAAAGCCGTTGACGCGTACCCCGACGGTAGA